>MDSV01122873.1_pt1 | contig 15258 bp, 16 predicted proteins | sample 810851 | NCBI WGS metagenome assembly MDSV01 (sample SAMN05326640, study PRJNA326480) | marine metagenome | isolation source: seawater | place: Atlantic Ocean: North East | collected 2012
GATCAATAGTATTTCTATACTCAAAAATTTTAAACATTATTTGTGACGAAATATTATATGGAAAGTTCCCAGTAACTGAAAAATTGGTTTCAAATATTGTTGTCCAATTAACATTTAATATGTCTTTATTAAAAACTTTAAGATTAGGAAATTTTTTATTCAAATAAAGAATGGACTCTTGGTCTAGCTCATAAGCCACTAAGTGTATATTTTCATCGTCTAAGAATTCTGTCAAAGCACCAGTACCAGGCCCAATTTCAAGAAGATTTAAAGTAGGTTTAATATTTATTGCATCTGCTATTCTTTGACTTACGGTTTTATCTAACAAAAAATGTTGACCTAGATATTTTTTAGGTTTTACTTCCATTATGCAAATGATTGCATATCTATAAATTTTTTATAATAATTATTCTTTTTTATTAACTCTTTATGAGTTCCCATTTCTGCAATTTGTCCTTTATCTAATACAATAATTTTATCTGCATTTTGAATAGTAGAAAGTCTATGAGCAATAACTAAAGATGTTCTATTAGTCATCAATCTATCTAATGCTTCTTGTACAGCTTTTTCAGATTTACTATCTAGAGAAGAGGTTGCTTCATCTAAAATTAATATTTCTGGGTTCTTGTATATAGCTCTTGCAATACTAAGTCTTTGCTTTTGTCCTCCGGATAATTTATTTCCTCCATCACCAATAATGGTATTATATTTCTTTTCAAGATTTTCAATAAATTCATGTGCATTAGCCATTTTAGTAGAGGCTATTATGCGATCTGTGTCAATATTATTTAATCCCAAACCAATATTATTGATTACAGAGTCATTAAATAAAATAGAATCTTGGGTAACAACTCCCATAACTTTCCTTAAATTACTCAATCCAATTTCCTTAATATTGACATTATCTATTTGAATTTGACCATCATTAACATCATAAAATCTTACTAATAAATCTGCAATTGTTGATTTACCAGCACCTGAATGACCTACTATAGCAACTGTTTCGCCTTTTTTAATTTTAAAGGAAACATTTTGAAGTACTTGCTCTTTTTCGTATTTAAAACTGACATTATTAAAACTAATTTCTTTTGAAAAAGCTATTTTATTTATACCTGAAGAAATATCTGAAATCAAGTTCTTTTCTAATGTTATAGTTTCTATTCTTTCTAAAGCAGCAATCCCTTGAGCGGAATCATAGATGGCTTTAGATATTGATTTAAAAGGAGTTATTAATTGTGAAAATAAAATTAAGTAACCAATAAAAACATCTGGTTGAATTTCATTATTAAAAACTAAATTTCCACCATATAATAGTACTCCTGAAGTTGCTAAAACTCCTAAAAATTCACTTACTGGAGAAGCTAAATAGACCCTTCTTGTAATGCTTAGCATTAATTTATAAAGTAAATGACTATCAGAATTAAATCTCCTCTGCATAAATTTTTGTGCATTAAAACTTTTAATAATTCTAATACCAAACAATGTTTCTTCTGTAAGTGCCAAAATATTCCCTAAATTTTCTTGTCCTTTCTGAGATCTCTTCTTTAAACCATTACTTATTTTAGAAATAATAAGCCCAGCTAAAGGAAGAAACAATAGAATAAAAAGAGTCAACTTAAAACTTATTATAAAAAGAGTTATAAAGTAACCAATTACATAAAACGGATCTTTAAAAATAGCATTTGTTGTTGCTTTTATAGAAAGTTCTATTTCCTTCAGATCAGCAGAAAATATAGATAATAAATTTCCTTTTTTTTCATCAGAAAAGAATGATAATGGCAGTAGGGTGATTTTTTTATACATGGAATTTCTTAGGTTTCTAATTGATGACTGTACCAGATCAGAAAGATAAAAGGAGCTTAAGAAAGTAAAAGAATTTTTGAGAAAAACCATTAATACCAAAAAACCACAAATCATTAATAAGGTAGCCTGTCTGCCATTTAATAATGCATAATTAGCAATACTGTAGTTTAAAAAATCTAAGACGCCTTCTTTAGACCAAGAAAAGTTGCCATCGTAAGAATTAGCCATTTCTTGAAAAACATTCATAGAAGAATTAAAAATTATTCTCAATAAAGGTATTATCATGGCGAATGAAAATATAGAAAAAAACATACCCAAAATATTAAACCCTAGGTTTAAAAAAAGAGTGTTTTTAAATTGCAATGTAATTTTTGCTATTCTTATAAGATTGTTCATAATAATTACATGTAAAGTTAACATACTTAGTCAACATATAATTATCTTCTGTTCAATATCCTTAGGATTGTGTTAAACTGATCTGTTTTTCTAAATTTGCAAACTCCATGAGCGTAAGACAAGAAAAAATTGCTAGTGTAATTAAAAAAGAGTTAGGAATCTATTTCCAACAAAATGCAATTATAATAGCTAAAGGGGCAATGATAACCGTAACCGTAGTTAGAATGAGTCCAGACCTATCAATAGCAAAAGTATATATCAGTATTTTTGGTGGAAAGAATAATGACGACTCATTTAATAATATTGTAAACCAATCAAAGTTAATAAGACATGAAATTAGTAAAGTGGTTAGAAATCAGTTAAGAAAAATGCCAGAACTTCATTTTTACAGGGACGATTCGTTTGACTATGCACAAGAAATTGACAAACTTCTTAGATGAAAAATTTATATAAATTTTTATTAAATCGATTACCAAGACCTCTTTTAATTAGGTTAAGCTATATTTTTAGAATATTTGCTCCACTAGCTTACTCTGGCTCAAAAGTTCACTGTCCGGTATGTGAAAAAGATTTTAGAAAATTCCTTTCATATGGTTCAAAAATAGCACATAGAGAAAATGTACTTTGTCCTTACGATTTAACATTAGAAAGGCATCGTCTAATGTGGCTCTATTTAAAAAAAAGTAACTTTTTTACACTTTCTAAACAAAAAGTTCTTCATATAGCACCAGAACAATGCTTCTATCCAATTTTTAAAAAACAAAAAAATCTTGATTATTTGACTGCAGACATAGAGTCCCCAATAGCCGATTTACATTTTGATTTACATGAAATTCCTTTAGAAGAAAACACATTTGATGTTATTTTTTGTAATCATGTCTTAGAACATGTAGAAGACGACCACAAGTGTATGCAAGAATTATTTCGAGTGATGAAAAAAGGAGGTTGGGGAATTTTTCAAGTTCCTATTGATTATAATAATAAAAAGACCTATGAAGATAGTTCAATAACTGATCCAAAACAGAGAGAAATTCATTTTTGGCAAAAAGATCATCTTAGATTATATGGATTAGATTATCCAAAAAAACTTGAAAAAGCTGGCTTTAAAATAAATGTTTTTGATCCAAAAAAATCTTTGAAAGAATTCGATTATGAAAAACTAAGATTGAATCCGTCAGAGCTCATATATATAGTTTCTAAATAATGGCTTCTTTTTCATATTTAATCCAAGATATTTCTGAATTAGACTTAGTGGCTAAACAAATTTCTGAACTTTCCCAAAGTCATAAAATTTTTCTATTTGATGGAAAAATGGGCAGTGGTAAAACTACTCTCATAAAAAAAGTGGTTCATCTATTAGGTGTTTTTGAATCTAGCTCCCCAACTTTTAGTATTATAAATAGCTATTTGGGTTATAATAATCAATCTATATATCATATTGATTGTTATCGAATTGAAAACGAAAATGAAGTTGAAAATATTGGACTTTTAGAGATTTTGAATGATCAAAAATTATGTTTTATTGAATGGCCAAATAAAATACATAACTTTTTGCCTGATACTTTCGTAAACGTATCATTAAGTTGTGACAATAACTTACGTAAAATTACCATTGAGTCATGAGTTTATCAAAAGACGCATTAAAATCACTAGCCCTTCAGGCATCTCTTTCACCTAAGGAAGAAATGTTAGAAACTATGAATAAGCACAAAAAATTACACATCGGTATTCCAAAAGAAACCGAGTTATTAGAGCAAAGAGTTGCTTTAGTTCCAGAGTCGGTAGGTTTTTTAGTTGCCAATGGGCATCGAGTTGTAGTAGAATCTGGAGCTGGGGAACAAGCTAATTTTTCTGATTCTGATTATAGTGAATCTGGGGCAGAAATCTCTTACGAAACCAAAGAAGTTTATCAGTCAGACATACTTTTAAAAGTAAGTCCCCCCAACAATAAAGAAATTTCATTAATGAAATATAAGCAAATACTTTTTTCAGCATTACAAATCACTGTACAGCCAAAAAATGCTTTAGAGAAATTAATGGCAAAAAAAATCACAGCTATAGCCTGGGATTATATAAAAGATGAAAATGGATCTTTTCCTATAATCAGATCTATGGGAGAAATAGCGGGAACAACTTCTTTTTTAATTGCTGCAGAATTAATGAGTAATGCTAATAATGGTAAGGGAATTATGTTGGGAAGTGTAGCAGGAATTTCGCCACCAGAACTAGTAATTATTGGAGCGGGAACTGTAGGTCAATTTGTTGTTAGCGCTGCATTAGCTATGGGCGTCTCTGTTAAGGTGTTTGATAATTCTTTATATAAATTAAGAAGATTACAAAACGAAATAGGACATAAAGTCTTTACATCTGTTATTCAGCCTAAAGTTTTGGAAAAAGCTCTAAAAAGATGTGATGTTGCTATTGGAGCAATTAGTGCTCCTCAAGGTAGAACACCTTGTGTTGTGAGTGAAGATATGGTAAAAAAAATGAAATCAGGCTCTGTAATTGTTGATGTAAGTATTGACAAAGGAGGATGTTTTGAAACTTCAAAAATTACTACACATCAAAATCCTACATTCTTAAAGCATGATGTAATTCATTACTGTGTTCCTAATATTGGTTCAAGAGTATCTAGAACAGCGAGTTACAGTCTTAGTAATATTTTTTCTCCTTTATTAAAAGAAATTTCAGATTCTGGTGGTTGTGAAAAACTTATTCAGAATGCAAAGGGTTTTAGACATGGAGTTTATATATATAATGGTACGTTAACTTCATCCATTTTAGGAGAGGCATTTGATCTTCCTTATAAAAATTTAGATTTATTAATATCTGCTCTTTAATACAAAAATTAACTTACGTAAAGACTGGATTTTACTGCGTCAACAATCTTTTTAACACTTGGCAGAGCTTCTTCAATTAAAACTTTAGAAAAAGCAAATGGAGTATCAGCTTGCATTACTCTCATTACAGGAGCATCTAAATAGTCAAAAGCATATCTTTGTAAATGAAATGCAATTTCTCCAGAAATTGAAGCAAGTGGCCAACTTTCTTCCACAACTACACATCTGTTTGTTTTCTTAATGGATTCAACTAAACAATCATAATCGATAGGCCTTACAGATCTTAAATCAATAATTTCACAAGAAACACCTTCTTTTTCTAATACATCAACTGCTTCTTGAACTACTTTTAAGATTTTCCCAAATGATATTATGGTTATATGATCTCCTTTTTTCTTAACTTCTGCTTTTCCAATAGGTATTAAGTATTCTCCATCTGGAATTTCACCTTTGTCACCATACATCTTTTCAGATTCCATAATTAAAACGGGATCATTATCTCTAATAGCAGATTTTAGTAACCCTTTTGCATCGTAAGGATTGGATGGGGTTACAACTTTAAGTCCAGGAACATGGGCATAGAAAGATTCAAAACTTTGAGAATGTGTCGCTGCTAATTGTCCCGCTGGTCCGTTACCTCCTCTAAATACTATTGGGCAAGAATATTGACCTCCACTCATTTGTAACATTTTTGCAGCACTATTAATAATCTGATCTGAAGCAAGTAAAGCAAAATTCCAAGTCATAAATTCAACAATTGGCCTTAGTCCATTCATAGCAGCACCTACTGCAATTCCTGCAAAGCCAAGTTCAGCTATTGGAGTATCTATAACTCTTTTGGGGCCAAACTCATCCAACATGCCTTGAGATACTTTGTATGCACCATTATATTCTGCAACTTCTTCCCCCATAAGAAAGACGGTGTCATCTTTTCTCATTTCTTCAATCATTGCTTCTCTTAAAGCTTCTCTATATTGAACCGTTCTCATAGTTAAAATTTGGCCAAAAGTAAATCATAAAATCAGATTTTTTAAAATATTTGAAAGGTTTTTTCAAAAAAGGGCTTTAAAAAACAGATTTTATTATGCATGCATAATAAAATGAAATTATTTTAAAGTCAAATTCAAAGAAATATTTAACTTTGAAACAAAAGTAATTTAAAAATTTTCATGAAAATATTAGTATGTATAAGTAAAGTTCCAGACACTACCAGTAAAATAAATTTTGTTGATAATAACACAAAATTTGATGAAAGTGGTGTACAGTATATTGTAAATCCATATGATGAATGGTATGCTTTAGTTAGAGCTTTAGAATTAGTGGAATCTTCATCCGGTAGTGTCACCATAATCACTGTTGGAAGGTCATCGGATGATCCTACCATCAGAAAAGCATTAGCTATAGGTGCTAATGATGCTGTAAGAATTGATGCTGATCCTACAGATTCTTTTTTTGTTGCTAAAGAAATAGCAAATTTTGCATCTGAACAAAACTATGATATTATAATGACAGGTAAAGAAACTATTGATTATAATGGTGCTCAGATTGGATCTATGATTTCAGAATTGTTGGATATGCCATTTGTCTCATTAGCTACCAAATTAGAAATTGATGGCTCAAAAGCAGTTTTAGATAGAGATGTTCAAGGTGGTATTGAAGTAGTGGAAGTTGAAATGCCAATAGTTTTAAGTGCTGCAAAGGGTATGGCTGAACAAAGAATTCCAAATATGAGAGGGATCATGGCAGCAAGATCAAAACCTTTAAAAGTAATAGAACCAAAAGATCAAAAAGTTTTAACATCTGTTGTAAGGTTTGAGTTACCAAATCCCAAAACAGGATGCAAGTATATTGATCCAGAAAACATGGATGAATTAGTAGAGTTATTACATAATGAATCAAAAGTTATTTAAATATGTCAGTTTTAGTTTTTATAGAAATTAATAATAAATTATCTAAATCAGCCCTTGAAGCCATTACCTATGGTAAAAGTTTAGGTCAAGTTTCTGTTTTAACATATGGAGATGTTGCTGAGGATCTGCTATTAGAAACAGCGAACTATGGAGCTGAAAAAGTTCTTGTTTGTAGAACTTTAAAAGAAAGAAATGAGCAAGTATTATCTAAATTAATTGTGCAAGCTGTAAATAAAACTAATGCAGAGTATGTTGTTCTTTCACAAGACCAAACTGGTAAAGCAATTGGCCCTAGAGTAGCTGCTAATTTAGAGGCAGGACATGTATCAGGTGCTATTTCTATTCCAGATCTTTCAGATGGATGTACCGTTAAAACCAATGTTTTTTCTGGAAAAGCGATAGCTTATGTTAAAGTGCACTCAGAAAAAAAGGTGATTTCAATTCTTCCTAATTCAATTCCCCCTAAAGAAGATAAAGTAGAAGTTTCTATTGTAGAGTTTAACGAAGATTTAGGAAAGGGAAAAATCAAAGTTAAAGAGCTCAAACATCTTGGAGATGGAGTTCCTTTGCCAGAAGCTGAGTTAGTGGTTTCTGCTGGCAGAGGCCTTAAAGGTCCGGAAAATTGGGGAATTGTTGAAGATTTGGCCACTTCTCTAGGAGCTACAACTGCTTGTTCTAGGCCTGTTGCAGACATTGGTTGGAGACCTCATCACGAGCATGTAGGCCAAACAGGAGTTGCGATTAGGCCCAATTTATATATTGCTGCTGGAATTTCAGGTGCTATACAACATCTTGCTGGTGTTAATGGCAGTAAAGTTATCGTGGTTATAAATACTGACGCTGAGGCTCCCTTCTTTAAAGCTGCAGATTATGGTGTTGTAGGCGATGCTTTTGAAGTTCTTCCAAGACTTACTTCAGCAATTAATAATTTTAAATCTTCTCAATAGGAATCATAGATTTTAATTATCTTTATAAATAAGAGGATTATATTTAAGTTTTTTTAAACTATTTATGGAGAAAATTAAGTTAGATATTGCAGGATTATCCTACAGCCAAACACAATCTGGGGCCTATGCATTAGTTCTCTCCGAGGTAATTGGAAAAAGAAGGTTACCTATTATTATCGGAGGTTTTGAAGCTCAAGCAATTGCTATTGAGCTAGAAAAAATGACTCCAAGCAGACCATTAACTCATGATTTATTTAAAAATTTTGCAGATAATTTTAAAATTAACTTAGTAGAGGTAATTATCTACAATTTAGTCGAAGGCATCTTTTTTGCTAAATTAATTTGTGATCAAGAGGGTAAGGAAGTTGAAATTGACTCTAGAACTTCAGATGCTATTGCTTTGGCTGTTCGCTTTGAATCTCCTATTTACACTTATGAATTTGTTTTGAAGTCAGCTGGGATTATTTTAGATGATGAAGAATTAAGTAATACTGACGAAATTTCTACTGAAATTAATTTGGAAGAGATTACTAAAAACCCAACCGAAAGATTAACATTGGCTGAGCTAAAAAAACAGCTCAAACACTCTATAGAAAATGAAGATTATGAAGCGGCTTCGAGATTTAGAGATGAAATTAATAAAAGAAAAGAAAATTAAATTTATTTTTTTTCTTTTTTCTTTTTTCTTTATTTGCTGTCAGCAACCCATCGAAAATAAAATTTTAGGTAGCTGGGAAATAGATCATGTTTCATTCTCGGATGGTTCTATTTCAAATGTTCCAGATGAAGAAAGATATACTATGGTGATAAGTAAAAAAGCAAATAAAAAAACTTTTACTGTAGATAACATTCAAGGAATATGGTATTTAAAAGATTCATTACTTTTTTTTGAAAATATTCCGCAATCGAAAACCTATATTGACTCTATTTTTCTAGTCAACGATCAATGGGGAAATTCTTCAATAGTTCTTCAAAATGGGAATCAGAAAATTGCTTCCATTAAAGATGGGGTAATTAAGCCCAAAAAAGTAATTTCTAAAATGAAAATAATTTCAGTTAACTTAGAAAAGTTGAATCTTTTAATAGATGAAGACCAACACGCTTATATAAAGTTAAATTAAAACATTGGAAGTTTCAATTATTTCAATACTTAGAGGGTTAATAGGGATTATTTTAATATTGTCTATAGCTTTTATTTTTAGTGAAAAGAAAAATAATATTCAATGGAAAGTAGTTGGAATAGGACTGGGCGCCCAAGTTTTATTAGCTTTTTTAATACTAAATCCATTTAATATATCATTTCTAGATTATTTTAGAGTTGGGTTTGATTTTCTTGGTAAAATTTTTGTATCCATATTAGATTTTAGCAAAGCAGGTGCAAAATTTCTTTTTGGATCTTTTTTAAATACTGAAAAACACGGTTTTCTCTTTGCTTTCCAAGTGCTACCAACAATTATCTTTTTTTCTGCTTTAACTAGTTTACTTTTTTATTTAGGAATGATTCAAAAATTAGTTTATTGGTTAGCACTTTTAATGACTCGAGTTTTAAAATTGTCTGGGGCTGAAAGTTTGTCTGTAGCTGGAAATATATTTTTAGGACAAACAGAATCTCCTTTAATGATAAAGGCGTATTTATCTAAAATGAATAGGTCTGAAATTTTATTGGTTATGACTGGAGGAATGGCCACATTAGCAGGAGGTGTTTTAGCAGCATATATTGCATTTTTAGGTGGAGATGATACAATTGAAAGATTAAAATTTGCTAAACATTTATTAGCTGCATCATTTATGGCTGCACCTGGAGCAGTAATAATTTCTAAAATTCTAATTCCCCCATCAAATGATATAAATACTAATATAGAAATCACCAAAGAAAAAATAGGGACAAATGTATTGGATGCTATTTCTAATGGTACTGTAGAAGGTCTCAAATTAGCAGTTAATGTTGCTTCTATGTTATTGGTTTTTATTGCGTTTTTAGCAATGGGTAACTTTATACTCACCAAGTTTGGTTCTATTACAGGCCTTAATTCAGTTATTTACGATATTAGTAATGGACAGTTTAAAGAGTTTTCATTGCAAGTAATTTTAGGTTATATTTTTGCTCCCTTAATGTGGCTTTTGGGTATATGTAGTGAAGACATAACCTTGGTTGGCAGACTAATAGGAGAAAAGTTAATTATGACAGAATTCATTGGATATATCAGTTTAGGAGAATTAAAGTCAGTAGGTGCTTTTATGGAAGAAAAATCTATTACTATGGCCACATATATGTTGTGTGGTTTTGCTAACTTTGCATCTATTGGAATTCAAATTGGAGGAATAGGAGCATTGGCTCCCACTAAAAGAAAATTACTTTCAGAATTAGGTTTAAAAGCACTTTTAGCTGGAACTTTAGCATCCCTTTTATCTGCAACTATAGTAGGAATGACTTTTTAACTATCAGTTGAAAAGTTTTTACATTTTAATGTCTAATTTGAATAAATAGATTCTAATTTTAGCTATCAATTTATTTAATGGAACAATATCATCAATTATTAAATCACCTACTTAAAAATGGGATTCAAAAAGGGGACCGAACTGGGACTGGAACAATAAGTACTTTTGGGTATCAAATGAGATTTGACCTTTCAGAAGGATTTCCACTTTTAACGACTAAGAAACTTCATTTAAAATCCATCATTCATGAACTACTTTGGTTTATTAAAGGAGAGACTAATATTAAATATCTTCAAGACAATAATGTTAAAATTTGGGATTCTTGGGCTGATGAAAATGGGGATTTAGGACCTGTTTATGGTCACCAATGGAGAAACTGGAATTCGGATGGAATTGACCAAATATCGCATTTAATAGATCAAATTATAAATAATCCTAATAGTAGAAGAATGATCGTATCTGCTTGGAACCCAAGCGTTTTACCAGATACGGCTAAGAGTTTTTCTGAAAATGTTTCAAATGGCAAGGCTGCACTACCGCCATGTCATGCTTTTTTTCAATTTTATGTTAGCAACGGTAAATTATCATGCCAATTGTATCAAAGAAGTGCAGATACTTTTTTAGGAGTTCCATTTAATATAGCTTCTTATGCATTATTTACTATGATGATTGCACAAGTTACTGATTTAGAACCTGGTGACTTTGTTCATACTTTTGGAGATGTTCATCTATACAACAATCATATAGATCAAGCACAAGAACAATTATCTAGAGATTTAAGACCATTGCCTAACATAATAATCAACCCTAACATCAAAAACATTAATGATTTTAAATTTGAAGATTTTGAATTGGTAGACTATCATCCTCATCCACATATAAAAGCTTCTGTTTCTGTATGATTATTTCGTTAATAGTCGCAATTTCCAAAAATAAGGTAATTGGAAAAAATAATAAGCTAATATGGAACTTGCCCAAAGACATGAAGTTTTTTATGGATTCTACATTGGGACATGCTGTAATTATGGGGAGAAAAAATTTTGAAAGCATTCCTGAAAAGTACAGACCTTTAAAAAATAGAACCAATATTATCATTTCAAGAAATAAAAACTTTACTGCAAATAATTGTATTATAGTTCATTCAATTCAGGAAAGTTTAAAATGTATGAATTTTGAAGAAGGTGAAGAAGTTTTTGTTATTGGAGGTGGAGAGATTTATAGAAGATTTTTAGAACTTAACTTAGTTGATAAAATGTATATTACTCATATAGATGAAATATTTGATGGAGATACTTTTTTCCCAGATTTTGAAATCGCTCATTGGCAAACTAAAGAAATATTAAGTCATCAAAAAGATGAGAAAAATCCTTACAACTTTTCTATTATTGAGTATTCTAAAAAAGATTAGGCAACTTTTAGTTGGCTTATTTTAGATTTTGAAAACTGTTTTTTAGCATAAGAAAGATCTATAACTAGTTCTTTAATATTATTTTCAGGTGCTCTAAACATAGATTCTGTTAAGATTGCTTCACAAATAGATCTCAATCCTCTAGCTCCAAGTTTTAATAGTATGGCTTTTTCTACAATAAAATTAAGTACTTCGTCTTTTATTATGAGTTTAACATCGTCCATTTCAAATAGCTTCACATATTGTTTTATCAAAGCATTCTGAGGCTCAGTTAAAATACTAATTAATGTTTCTTTTGTCAGTGGGTGTAAGTAGGTGAGTACTGGAAATCTTCCAATAAGCTCTGGAATCAACCCATATTTTTTTATATCTAGTTGGTTAATATGAGAAAGGATGTTTTCAGTACTAAATTCATGTTCGTTTTTTGAATTAAAGCCAATAGATTGACTTTTTACCCTTCTTCTAATGATTTTTGAAATTCCATCAAACGCTCCTCCACAAATAAATAGAATATTTTTAGTATCAATCTGTACCATTTTTTGTTCTGGATGCTTTCTGCCACCCTGGGGCGGTACACTTACTTGTGCCCCTTCTAAAAGTTTAAGCATAGCTTGTTGTACTCCTTCTCCAGAAACATCTCTTGTTATTGAAGGATTGTCACTTTTCCTAGCTACTTTATCAATTTCGTCTATAAAAACAATCCCTTTTTCTGCTGACTGAACGTCGTAATCGGCAGCCTGTAACAATCGAGATAAAATACTTTCTACATCTTCTCCAACATAGCCAGCCTCGGTAAGTACTGTTGCATCCGCTATACAAAAAGGAACATTAAGTAGCTTGGCTATAGATTTTGCAAGAAGTGTTTTACCAGTACCAGTTTCACCTGCCATTATTACATTAGATTTTTCTATCTCAATAGCATTTTGAACTTGATTTTTTTGAAGCAATCTTTTGTAGTGATTATAAACAGCTACAGATAATACTTTTTTTGCTTCATCCTGTCCTATAACATGTAAGTTCAGTTGGTCAACAATTTCTTTGGGAGTTAAAAGTGATAAAGTTTTTTCAATTTCTATTTTAGATTTTATACCCCCCTCTTCTTTGATGATTAGATGTGCTTGGCTAATACAAGAATCACATATATGTCCTGTGATCCCCGCTATAAGTATATTTACTTCTTTCTTTTCTCTTCCACAAAAAGAACATCTTATACTTTCTTCCGAAGGTTTTGACATAAATTACTTTCTAATTAACACTTCGTCTATCATTCCGTATTTTTTGGCTTCTTCAGACGTCATCCAATAATCTCTATCACTGTCTTTCCAGACAGTTTTGTAATCTTTCTTAGTATGATGTGAAATTATTTCGTACAACTCTTTTTTTAATTTTTGAATTTCCCTTGCAGTTATTTCAATATCAGAAGCTTGTCCTTGAGCTCCTCCAAGTGGCTGGTGAATCATTACCCTGGAATGCTTTAATCCAGTTCTTTTTCCATCTTTTCCTGCGCATAATAGTACAGCTCCCATTGAAGCGGCCATTCCAGTACAAATGGTAGAAATATCCGGGTTGATATATTGCATAGTGTCATAAATACCTAAACCAGCATAAACAGATCCTCCAGGAGAATTAATGTAAATTTGAATGTCTCTTTTAGCATCCATTGATTCTAAAAAAAGAAGTTGAGCGGTAATAATATTAGCTACATAATCATCAATGGCTGTTCCAAGAAAAATTATTCTATCCATCATTAATCTAGAAAAAACATCCATAACGGCAATATTCATTTGTCTTTCTTCTATAATATTTGGAGTCATTCCTAGAGGAATATTAGGTAATATGGAAGTGTATTTGTCTAAAGATGAGCTAGATATACCCATATGTTTAGTTGCAAATTTTTTAAATTCATCACTACTGTTGTACATACTTAATTTGTTTTTTGGAAAGTTAGGAATTTATTGAGTTAGCTCTGCTACCTTTTTAGTAAAATCTTCATGATTTATAAATTTATCATTGATTTTTAAAATATTTTTTAAATATCCCATCACTTTAGTATCATAAATCATATCATTGATTTTTCTGCCTTCATCTTTGTTAGCCAATACTTTTTCAGCAGTTTTTTTCAATTCTTCTTCTTCAGGAATCATCATTCCATATTGGGCATATTGATTTCCCATTAGCTCCATGGTAAATTTCAACAATTCATCACCGGTTACTTTTATGTTTTGATCTTTTATAATAAAATTTTCAATTAATTGCCATTTAAGACCATCTGAATAAGATTCATATTCGTTATCAATGTCTTCTTGCTTAGCCTTTTTATTAGATGATAAAATCCATTTTTTCAAAAATTGGTCAGGTAACTTTAATCTAAGTTTTTTGATAAGTGTTTTAGAAATTTCGTTTTTCAAAAGTCTATCAATATCAGCTGTAAACATTTTATTTAAATCTTCTTTGACCTTATTCTTGAATTCTTCAATACTCTTTACTTCACCAGGACCATAGATTTTATCAAATAATGCAACATCTAAATTGGCTGGTTCTAATGTTTTTACTTCATTTACTGTTAAAAGAACTTCTCTTTTATAGACACTCGCTCTTTCTTTATCTATTCCAAGCATGGCAGCCATATCCGCCTCACCTCTAGAAATTTTAGTTGGATCTACTATAAAAGTATCTTTTGCTTTGCAGCCTAATAATTTTTTCTTAGACTTTTTGTCATTTATAAATTCTAGAGATATTGTAGAACTATGATTAAACCCTTCTTCAACGACATTTCCACTTTCGTCTAATTCTTTGAAGTTTCCAAGAATCATATCTCTATCACCAGCTTTTTCAACATTGGTTAGTTTACCATACCTTCTGCCATAGTCATCACTTTGTTTATTTATAAGTGATTCGTCTACTTTTGGCTGATATCTTGTAAACTTATATCTACCAGGTAAATCTAGAGTGAACTCTGGAGCTATCCCCAGTTCATATTTGAATTCAAAGTCACTCGGATTATTCCAATCTACATGAGTTTTTTCTTCTTCAATTGGAAGAGGATTTCCTAATATGTTGAGCTTATTTTCGGTAATATGATCGTATATAGATTTATTAAGAATTTTATCAATTTCTTCTGCTAATATTGATGGTCCGTATTTTTTCTTAATAATACTTGTAGGAACATGCCCTTTCCTAAAACCGGGAAGTTGCATTTGTTTTCTGTAGTTTTTTAATGAAGAATCATAGGAAGATTTATAATCGTCATTAGAAATTTTCACTGTTAAAACTGCGTTTAAAGCATCTATATTTTTAATACTAACCTCCATATTTTTGTTTTCTTTTTAATCCAAAAATGGCATTAAGCTTCAGCCTATGCCATTTTATTTGTTGGTGCGGGTAAAGGGAGTCGAACCCCCACGCCTTGCGGCACTAGATCCTAAGTCTAGCGTGTCTACCAATTTCACCACACCCGCAAAAAAAAGTAAATATATATAATTTATTGATATATATAATTCATTGAAAAATAATAA
>MDSV01016882.1_pt1 | contig 15257 bp, 14 predicted proteins | sample 810851 | NCBI WGS metagenome assembly MDSV01 (sample SAMN05326640, study PRJNA326480) | marine metagenome | isolation source: seawater | place: Atlantic Ocean: North East | collected 2012
GACAAATTTCTAGGTTATCAACAAAACGAACTATATGTGATGGATAGAGATGGTCGGAATGTCAAAAATATTTCTAAAGATTTTGACAGAAATATAACAAGTATTTTTTGGTCCGGTTATTCGAATAAGATTTTTTTCAAATATGATGATTATGGGATGACAAACTTGGGGTATTTTAATTTATCAGGAGATTTTAAGTTTTTAGTCAATGAAGTAGGAGGATTATCTCAAGGGAGACCATATAGCGGAGGAAGTTTTTCGATATCAAGAAATGAAAGATATGCATTTACTTTTGGGAATGTTTATAATCCCTCTGACCTTGCAGTTGGAAATAATGGTTCTAAGTTAAGATTGACAAATCTAAATGAAAATTTATTTGAATTAAAAAATTTAGGTGAGGTAAAAGAAATAAAATATAGATCATCTTTTGATAATCTTGAAATCCAAGGATGGATAGTAACTCCACCAAATTTTGATCCTAAGAATAAATATCCATTAATATTAGAAATACATGGCGGACCATTTTCTAATTATGGTTTTCGTTTTTCAACAGAGGTTCAGCTCTATTCTAGTAAAGGTTATGTGGTTATTTATATAAATCCAAGGGGTAGTACTAGTTATGGTAAAAAATTTGCTAATGAAATCCATCATAATTATCCAAATCATGACTATGACGATCTAATTTCAGGAGTCAATTATATTTTAGATCAAGGTTTTATTGATGAGAAAAATCTTTTTGTTACCGGGGGAAGTGGAGGAGGGGTATTGTCTTCCTGGATTATTGGAAAAACAGATATTTTTAGAGCTGCGGTAGTTGCAAAACCTGTAATTAATTGGTATAGTTTTGTCTTGTATGCAGATAATACTTCGATATATTATAAGTATTGGTTTAAAAATTTCCCTTGGAAAGACCAAGAGAATTATATGAAAAGGTCTCCAATTTCTTATGTGGATAATGTTAAAACTCCAACGATGTTAATTACTGGTGAGAAAGATTATAGGACTCCGATTTCTGAGAGTGAGCAATTTTATACGGCTTTGAAATTAAGCAGAGTAGAAACAATGTTGGTTAGAATTCCTAATTCTAGTCATAGTATTGCATCCAAACCCAGTAATCTTATAGCTAAAGTAAATTCTGTCTTATACTGGTTTGATAAGTTTAGAAAATAATTTGTAAAAACTAGAGAGAATTTATTAGTTTATTTATTTTGTTCTTTTCTTCATCGGCAAGCTCTGCATCAACAAGAATTCTACCACTATATTCATCTGTTATAATTCTCTGTCTTGATGCAATTTCCATTTGTATTTGAGGTGGTATAGTAAAGTATGATCCTGCCGAAGCTCCTCGTTCAAGTGCAACAATAGCCATTCCATTTTTTACATTTCCTCGGATTCTTTTGTAAGCTTTTACTAGACGCTCTTCTATTTTTTCTTCAAACTTTTTTGATTGTTCAATTAAAACATTCTCTTCTTTCTCAGTTTCCTTCATTATTTCTTTTAATTCACTTTTTTTAGCGTCTAAATGTTTTTGTTTTTCCTGTATATGTTCTTGAAGAGTTTGGATGGTTTCATTTTTAAGTTCAGATTTTGCTTGCAATTCCTTTATTTTCTTTTCACATAATTCGATTTCCAATTTTTGAAATTCTTCTTCTTTTACTATAGAATTATATTCTCTGTTATTTCTAACGTTTTGTAATTTTTCAGAATATTTGTTTATCAAAACTTTAGCCTCCTCAATATTATTTTTGTGTTCTTTTATGTTATTTTCAAAGTCACTAATTTCACTTGTAATTTTCTCGACTTTCACATTTGATCCTTCAATTTCATTTTCTAAATCTTCAACTTCCAATGGAAGTTCACCTCTTATGTTTCTAATTTCATCAATCCTAGAGTCAATCAATTGTAAGTCAAAAAGAGCTCTTAGTTTTTCCTCTATTGTTATCTCAATCTTTTTAGCCATAGTTTAAAAATATTTCACAGGATTATTATTAATCTCGGAACGAATGAACGCAAAATTAGGAATTTTTTCTTTAAGTAACTCTTGTAATTTATTTTTTATAAAAAATTCTGTTTCGAAATGTCCAGCATCGACTAAAAGTATTTTGTTATCACTTTTAAAAAAATCATGATATTTCAAATCACCTGTGACAAACGCATCTGCTTTACTGTTGATTGCATTATCTATTGCGAAAGCTCCTGAACCAGCTAAAACTGAAACAATTTTAATTTTATTGTTCGTAAAATTTGAGTGTCTTATAACATTGACCGGTAATCTTTTTTTTAGATACTCAAGAAATTTTTTTTCAGTCATACTAATAGGTAAAACACCTATACTACCCAATCCTAGATCAGGATTTTTGTTTTCAATATTCACAATCTCGTATGCTACACTTTCATATGGGTGTGAATTTATTAAACTCTCTATTATTTTTTTCTTCCTATAGCTTGGAAAAATTAAGCTAATTAAAATTTCGGAAGTTTTGGTTAATTCTTCTTTATTACCAAATTTTGGATTACTTCCTTTACTTCCCAAGTATCTTCCTTCACCCTTAGCAGAAAAACTACAATTTGAATAATTTCCTATTTCTCCTGCACCAGCTTCATATAATGAATTTAAAACTAAGTCCAGATAGTCATTAGGTACATAGCTTGTTAATTTCATTAAGCTATTTTTTTTTGGGATTAATTTTTTTTGATTTTGCAGATTTAAAATCTTCCCAAGATCAAAATTTAAACCATTTTTTAAATTATCAAAAGAGGTATGAATAGAATAAAGGGAAAGTTTGTTTTCAATCATTTTTGTAATTATTCTCCCTATTCTGTCTTTATAATTTATTTTCTTAAGACTGTTAAATATTAGGGGATGGTAGGATATTATCAATTGACACTTATTATTTAATGCTTCATCAATGGTCTCATCAGTAACATCATGACAAACGAGAGCTTTATTACACTCAACGTCAGCTTTTCCTATTAACAAACCAACATTATCAATATCCTCTGCCGTTTTTAAAGGGAATATTTTTTGAATTTCATTAATAATTTTTTCTAGTTTCATTATTTCAATATTATTTAAAAGTATCCAATTTTTTTTAAGTGTATATTTATGACCTTTAAAATAATATGTCTTTAATAAGAAAAATAGTTTTTTACCCGTTCGCTACATTTCTTAATTTTCTAACATTGATTAGAAATTTTTTTTTCGATGTAGGAATATTTAAAGAGCACACATTTGATTATTTTTCTATTGGTGTTGGTAATATTTCGATGGGTGGTACAGGGAAATCCGTTTTGGTTAGTTACTTGGCTGAAATTTTAAATGACAAGTATATGGTTAACATTTTGAGTAGAGGATATGGAAGAAAATCAAAAGGCTTTCAAATAGCAAATAAAAGTTCTACTCCAAATCATTTAGGAGATGAACCGTTTATGTTCCATAAGCAAAATCAAAAAATTAGAGTTGGCGTCTGTAATAGCAGAAGGGAAGGTATGTTAAGATTAATAGAATCAATTAACAAAAATTTAAAAAACATATTTATTTTGGATGATGTATATCAGCACAGATGGGTTAAACCGAATATTATGATCCTTTTAACAGAGTATTCAAAACCATACTTTAAAGATTATTTATTTCCTTCTGGGAACCTAAGAGAATCTAGGAATTCTGCTCGGAGAGCAGACGTGATAATAGTTACAAAATGCCCGAGAGAATTACCTATTGAGGAAAGAGAAAAATTTATTTCAGAATTAAATATTGATTTAAAACAAAAAGTTTTTTTTACTAAAATAAAGTATGATAAATACATTTTTGGAAAGAGTAAAAAACTGCCACTAAATATTCTAAAAAAAATTCCCTTCATATTAGTAACTGGTATTGCTGACAACGCATTGTTGGTTAGAGAACTTAAGATTAAAGGCCTGGTTTTTAAAACAATTAATTATAAAGATCATTTTACATATATTAGAAAAGATATAAATAAAATTAATTCTCTCAGTGATGGAAATTTAATTCTCACAACCGAGAAAGATTATCATAAACTTCAAGAACATATGAATTCAGATTTACTATTTTACATTAAAATAAACATTTCTTTTAGCGAAGAAGATTCCAAATTTTTTAAAACTTATATTTTAGAAAAAGGAAAATTAAATTAGTTGATGTGTTTGTGGGCTTTGTATGAAGATCTTACGAGAGGTCCACTTTCAACATGAATAAATCCTATGTCTTTTGCAATTTGAGCATATTTATCAAATTGTTCTGGTTTTATAAATTCTTTTACCTGAAGTAATTTTTTTGATGGTTGTAGGTATTGTCCAATAGTTACCACATCAACGTTAGCGTCTCTCAGGTCATGCAGTGTTTCAAAGACTTCGCCTTCAGTTTCACCAAGGCCTAACATAATTCCAGATTTTGTTCTATTCACTCCTTGGTCTTTGAGGTATTTTAAAACGTATAAACTTCTATCATATTTGGCTTGAACCCTTACTTCACGTGTAAGCCTTCTAACAGTTTCGAGATTGTGAGAAATGACCTCGGGCATAACTTCAATAATTTTATCAAGATCTTTGTTTTCACCTTTAAAATCTGGAATCAGAGTTTCTAGAGTTGTAGTTGGGTTTAGTTTTCTAATTGATTTTACAGTTTCAACCCATAATGAAGCGCCACCGTCTTTAAGGTCATCTCTGTCAACCGATGTAACCACGGCATGTTTAACCTTCATAATTTGAATTGATCTAGCAACTTTCAGTGGTTCACCCCAATCAACAATTCCAGGTCTACCTGTCTTAACTCCGCAAAATTGACAAGACCGAGTACAAATATTCCCCAAAATCATAAATGTCGCAGTACCTTCACCCCAACACTCTCCCATATTTGGGCAACTTCCGGACGTGCAAATTGTATTTAATTTATTTTTTTCTACTAAATTTCTCAATTCAGTATACTTCTTACCTATAGGGAGCTTTACTTTAATCCACTTCGGCTTTTTTGAGTGAGTATTCCTTTTAACGTCCAACTTCATAATCGATTACAAATATATATAACTTTAGAGTATTATTTTTACAAAAACTAAAGCAAAAAGAGTTAAAAAAATCAATCCAACATAGCTGAAATTTATTAAAACTTTGGATGGTTTATATTTTGAAGGCATTAAATCACTTGTAACTAACCTTAAATTTAGATAGGCATAAAAAGGTGCTGTAACAAATGAAAGCACTGTTGCAATTTGAACTAATGTTCCCATTTCATCTAATAGGAATGAAAAAATACAAATTGTACCTATACTCAAAGTTATTAACCAAAACTTATAATCTAATTTAGTAGTGTAAGGAAATAACAACTGACTAGATTTGTACATAGATCTTGGAGATGCATCTAAAGTTGTTAAAGTAGTACTAAACATTGTGGTAAATGCAGCAATTACAATTATTGGATAAAAAGATTCTCCCAAGGTAGACGTGTATAGTTCGATAAATTGTCCAGCAAAAATACTTCCAACTTCAGAAAATCCACTTCCACTTCCATACATCACTAGTGCACCGAGGCTTAAAAAACAAATTCCAAGAATAAAAGTTCCAAAATAACCAATGTTAAAATCAAAAAGACCTTCTCCAAATGAAATTGTGTTTGATTTTTTTTTCTCCAGTATCCATAGGGATTGCCAGACAGAAATATCAAGAGGAGCAGGCATCCAACCAATTAACGCGGCAAGAAAAATAACCGATGTTTTGTAAGGAAAAACTTGAGTAAAATCAAGTGAATTCCTAGTTTTAATTGCTGCAATTATCAGCGCAACAATTGTACTCGTTGTTAGAGCTAATATTATTATTTTGATTAATCTATCAAGCAGTTTATAATTTCCAAACAAAAGTATTATAAAGCATAATAAAATAATCAATGTGCTAAGTATGATGAGGTTTTGGGAATATCCTAATATAGTAGTTGCAAGTGAAGCTGTTACAATAGTAACGGCAGTTTGGATTGTAAACATTGTTCCAATACTAAGAATAAAAAAAATTAAAAGATAGATTTTTCCAAGTTTATAATATCCATCCAATAAGCTCATTTTGGTTGCTAATGCAAACCTAGAACCAAATTGAAAAAAAGGGTATTTTAAAATTATAGAAATAACCAGTGCCCAAAGTAACCCAAAGCCAAAGTCTGCACCTGCTTTTGTTGATTGCACTAGGTGAGACACTCCAATGGCTGCACCGGCAAACAGTAATCCTGGTCCAAGTTTTCTAAGATTTAGAATTTTCATTTGATATTAATTCTGCTAAAATTTTTTTTGCTCTTAGTATCATAACTTTTATTGTATTTAGCGGGATTTGAGTTTTATGCGAAATATCCTTGTAAGTCATTTCTTGAAAATATTTCATTTTAATTACCTTTTCATAAGTAGGCTTTAATTTTTTTACCTTTTCTAAAAGGTCATTAATGTTTTGGCTTTTTATTAATTCATCTTCTGGTGAGAGAATTTCATCAGCAATATTATATTTTAACTCTCTTCTTTCTGTAATATATAACTCAATTTTATTACTAGCATTTTGCTTTCTTAGGTAGTCAATATGCAAATTTTTACAGATTGTTATTACCCAGCTCTTGAACTTAAATTCCGGATTAAATTTATCAATCTTATCAAAAGCTTTGGATAGGGTTTTTAGAGAAAGTTCTTCAGCAATTCTTTCATCCCTAGATATTTTGAAAAGATATCCATATATATAGTCCCAACACTCGTCATATAAAAAGCCAAAGGCTCGTTGATCGTTTTTTTTTGCTGCTTTGACCGCATCCTCTAAAGATTTATAAACCATATGGTTCAAAATTTTGTTCAATGATATTTAGACAACCTTTTTTGAGTCGCAATTGTCCCCAGTCGGAATTTTACCACATAAAGAACATGGTTCATTTTGATTATTTAAAAATGGACTCTGACTAGCACATGTCCCACTAAATTGACCATTTTTTTTTAAAATGATTTTTATAGCGATACCCGCAAATGAAAGGGCAATAAGTATGAAGGATATTAAAAATAATTTCACTAGACAAAATTAATAGATTTTGTTAAAAAACATTGATTAAATTAATTTTTCATTAAAAATAAATTTTTACAATTTTTTCTAAATAAATAAATAGAAAAACTAAGCTAACCACAAATTTTAATATAATTCCAGATAAAATACCAACTATTGAACCAATTACAGCATTTAAAATATTATCACCCTTTTTGTTGTTTATTAATTCACCTATGAATGCTCCTATACAAGCTCCCAATATTACTCCTATAGGTCCAAGAATAAAAAATCCTAAAAATAGTCCAATTCCAGTTCCAAAAATTCCTTTTTTAGAACCCCCAAATTTTTTAGCTGTAAATAGTGGTAAAAAAAAATCGCCAAAAAAAATTAGAATCGAAATTATTAAGGTAAAACTTAGAAATTTAAAACTAATTATAACATTAGTACTGAAATAAAGAATTAAAAATCCAAACCAACTTGTTATTGGGGAAGGAATGATAGGCAAAAAACAGCCAATCAAACCTAAAACCATTAAAATTAATCCCATTAATTCTAAAAGTTGATTCAAAATATTAGTTTTTTATTTTTAATAATATCAAAGTAAAAAAATTGTACATTTAATAATACATTAAAATACCTTTATCAGATGAATAAACTTAAATTACTTTTAAATTTTTGTCTTTTTTCCTTTTTAATCACTAGTTGTGAAAATTTTTCCACAAAAACTTACACACCTCAACAAATTAAAAAAGCATCTCAATGGAGTGATAAAGACCAAATGCCAACTTTTGAAACTTGTAGTAGTTTAGAAATAAAGGAACAATTTGATTGCTTTAAGGATGAAATTGCTAATTCAATATATAATTCATTGTCATACGAAGATCTTATTTCAAACCAAGAAATTGATGAAGAAATTATCTTAAATATGATAATTGATGAGGAAGGAAATATAGCTTTAGATAATGTTGAAAATGGTTCAACTGTTTATGATGCTATTCCTACTCTTTCTGAAATGATCAATACAACTATTTCATCTCTTCCGAAGGCTTTACCCGCAACAAAAACTAACGTCGGTATTTACGTTAAATCTAAAATTAAACTGCCTATAAGAATTACCGCATCTCCATAAAATATGAGAGAAAAAATTATTTTGGGAATTGATCCAGGAACAACAATAATGGGATATGGATTAATTAAGGTTTTAAATAATGAAATGTCATTTATGTTATTAAATGAACTCAATTTAAAAAAACTAAATAATCATTATTTAAAATTAAACCATATTTTCAATCGTACAGTTGAAATAATCGAAAATTACAATCCTGACGAAATTGCAATTGAAGCCCCCTTTTTTGGAAAAAACGTCCAATCCATGTTAAAGTTAGGAAGGGCACAAGGAGTAGCGATGGCTGCAGGCTTATCAAGACAAATCCCTATAACTGAATATTCTCCAAAAAAAATCAAAATGTCTATTACAGGTAATGGAAATGCAAGCAAAGAGCAAGTGGCAAAAATGTTAATGAACATATTATCTTTCGAAGAATTACCGAAAAATCTAGATTCTACAGATGGTTTGGCTGCTGCAGTTTGTCATCATTTTAATAGAAACCATTTAAATAAAGAAACAAAATTTTCTAGCTGGAAGTCTTATGTTGAACAAAACCCCAAAAAAACCAATTTTTAATTTGAAGTGTCTTCTATATATATTCATATACCAGATGTATTAGATTTAAATCTTAAAAGAAATATTGAATCTGCAATTTTAAAAGAGATTGACCTCAGATACAATGAAATTAAGAAAAAATTAGTGCAATCTATTTATATTAAATCACCTAAAAACGATTTTTTATCATCAATTTTTTTAAAGACTTTGCTATCAAGGTTAAATAAGTATTTTTCCTTTCATAATGAATTAGAAATCACTTTAGAATTAGATATTCAAAATATTAAAATCGAAGATTTAGAGGAAATAAGTAAAACAAAAGTCAATAGATTAAGTTGTAGAACTTACTCTTTCTTCTATAATAATTTTTCTAGTGAAGAATTATATAATCGTTTTTTTGAAAATATTGGTTTGATATCCAATTTTTATAAAAATTATTCTATTGATTTAATATTTGGAATTCCAAATTTATCACACGAAACTTTAGATTCTTTTTTGAATAAGTTAAATGAAAATAGTCCATTACATCTAACATTAGAGGAATTTAATTATGGATTAAACACCACATTTGATCAATATAAATCTGTTTATAAAAGCTTAGTTATTGATCAATATAATTTTTATTGTAAAAAACTTGTTGATTTTGGTTATGAACAATATGAGTATCTGAATTTTTCAAAAAATGGAAATTATTCAAAACAAAATTTAAACTATTGGAGCAGGAAAACTTACTTAGGACTAGGTCCTTCAGCGTGTAGTTATTTTAAAGAATTAAGGTGTAAAAATTTTAGTGATATCACAAAATACTTAATTGAAATAAATAAATCTAAAAAGCCTCTTAAAATTGAGAGGTTGTCTGAGAAAGATATTTACAACGAAACTATTATGACGGGACTTTCAATATCTAAAGGTTTATCCTTATTAGAAGTCAGAAAAAAATTCAAATCATTTTATTCTTATTTTAAGGTTAAAGTAAAAAAGCATTTAGGGCTTGGAAATTTGAATTTGGAAAAAAAAATAATAAAAGTAAATAATAATAATAAATACTTTACAGATCAAATTGCTTCAGATTTTTTTAAAATTTAGCTGCTGAATTTCTTTGTATAAAATTCATAAAAGTATATAATTGTTTCGATACCTTTAAAGAAATTAAACAAACCAAAATGTTCATTTGGTGAGTGAATTGCGTCAGAATCCAACCCAAAACCCATTAGAATACTTTTTACACCTAACTCTTTTTCAAAAATTGGAACAATTGGTATACTTCCACCCCCTCTTTGTTGAAATGGATCTACACCAAAACTTTTTTTATAAGCCAATGTGGCAGCCTCGAAAGCTACGCTGTTTGTTGGTGTAACATAAGGTTCTGCTCCATGGTGTGTTTTTATAGTTGCCGTTACACTCTTTGGAACGAAATTCAGAACATACTCCTTAAATAATTCACTTATTTCTTTCCAGTCCTGATTTGGAACTATTCTCATAGAAATTTTTGCATGGGCCTCACTTGGAAGTACCGTTTTTGACCCTTCTCCTGTGTAACCACCGTAAATCCCGTTAACATCTAATGTCGGACGTGTTGCGATTCTCTCAGTGAGGCTAAAGTCGGTATCTCCATATAACTCTTTTACTCCTATAGATTTTTTAAAATCACTGGTATTTATAGCAGCCTTTAAAATTTCATTTTTGTCTTTATCATTTAAATCTAATACTTTATCATAAAATCCAGGAATAGTAATCTTCATATTTTCATCATGCATGCTAGCAATCAACTTAGACAAAATATTAATCGGATTTGCAACCCCCCCACCATATGTTCCAGAGTGAAGGTCTCTATTTGGTCCTTTTAATGTAATTTCCATATATGAAATTCCTCTAAGCCCTGTTGTTATTGATGGAATAGTATTACTCTTCATACTAGTGTCAGAAATTAAAATAATATCAGATTTTAATAATTCTTTATTATTAGAGATAAAAACCTCTAGATTATTACTACCAACTTCTTCTTCACCTTCAATTAAGAATTTTATATTAAAATTTAATTTACCATTTTTTATTATCCACTCTAATGCTTTGATATGCATAAACATTTGACCCTTGTCATCACAGGCTCCTCTTGCAAAAATTGCACCCTTAGGATGTATTTTTGTCTTTTTAACTACTGGCTTAAATGGAGGAGAATCCCACAATGAAATTGGATCAGGTGGCTGGACGTCGTAGTGGCCGTATACTAAAATGGTAGGAAGATTTTTGTCAATAAATTTTTCAGCATAAACTATTGGATGGCCCTTTGTCTTGATTATTTTGACATTTTCGCACCCTGAATTTTTTAAGCAGTTTCCTAACCATTTTGAACACTTTATCATTTCTTTTTTTTGATTTGGGTCAGCGCTCACAGATGGAATTTTCAAAAATTCATACAGTTCATTTAAAAATTTATTTTTCTCTTCGTCTGAAAAATTTATCATTAATTAAAACGTTTTTAAATAAAATTTAGAAATGTGAATGTAAAAAATATTTGATAAAACTTATCTATATTTGCAATCTTTAGCGGGTGTGGTGAAATTGGTAGACACGCTAGATTTAGGATCTAGTGCTTCACGGCGTGGGGGTTCGAGTCCCTTCACCCGCACAAAAATTTAAAAAGCTACTATTTGTTTTTTTGGCTTTTAATTAAAAACTCATCAAGTTTTATATCATCCAGTCCTTGCTTGTCAAAGGGGTATTCCATATCATCTTGAATATTGTATAAAGAGATTAATATAAATTCACTAAGAATTATTACAAAAAATGTTAACCATTGAGGATTCTCTACTCCAATTTTATTTATTATTGATGGGGTATAAATTATAGGGAAAATATAAATAAATATTTTACAGTATGCTTTCAAACTGATAGGTGTTCTATGTATATGAATAGCAAGACAATTTTCAATACCTTCTTGAACTTTTTGCAGATATCCTACAACTTTACCTTTTACGTTTCTTGAAATAGTTTCAGGATTGCTATTTGTGAAATCTATTAAATCTTGAATCGATTTATCTAGTTTAGACCTAGTTTCATTTTCACCTTGAAGATGATACGTTAACTCATTTAAAATATTTATGAGAAGCATATTCCCAGTTTCAACCTCTTCTTTGGTTAATTTTTCATTTGTCATAAATCCAAACTTAATTGACATCAAAGAACTTCTTATTTTGCTTAAATGTTCTAGAGCTTTTTCTCTTCTTCTAAACGCCCCTCTGATAGCAAATACAAGAGGAAATATAATAGCAATACTTATAAGAGTTAAATCAATATCATAAACTATATCATATTCATAACAGATAATGGGAACCAATACTGAAATAATCATGGTATAAAGAGTTCTCACATTTATTATCGAAAAATACTGACTCACTTATTTTTTTTTTAAATTTATATACAATTAAACCGCAATATATGAAACAATTTCTTATTCTATTATTAACATCATCGTTAATAATTGCTCAAAAAACCGAAGATAAATTCTTTTCATCTAATGAAACATTAGAGGCAAAAATATCATTTACTCCTAAAACACTTAAAAAAAGTATTGTTGATTCAATATATTTTGATACAAATTTTGCCTATAAAATTGGCGATTCATTCCAGGAAATGGAAATAGGTATTCGAGCTAGGGGTAATTTTAGAAGGTCTACTTGTTACTACCCTCCGATAAAAGTGGATTTTAAAAAGAAACAAACTAAGGGAACTGTTTTTGAGGGACACAAAAAAATGAAACTGGTCTTACCATGCTTAAAGCAAAAAGATAAAAATGATAATATATTGAAGGAATTTATAGTTTATAAACTTTTTGAAATGGTATATCCTTATCATTTTAAAACAAGAAGATTATCTCTTGAGTTCACCGATTTATCCAAAAAGAAAAAACCGGTAGTCGAAAAGTTAAACGCATTCTTAATAGAAGATGATAAAAAGGTTGCTCAACTACATAATGGAAAAGTTTTTGAAAGATTTATTCCTCCATTAGCTATGGATGCAGATGCTTCTGTAAGAAATGCTATGTTTCAATATATGATTGGCAACACTGATTTTTCTACTGCTTACCAGCACAATAATAAACTGCTTTATATTGATAAATTGATTATTCCTCTTCCTTATGATTTTGATATGTCTGGATTTATAAATCCAAGCTATGCAGTGGTTAATGAAACTCTAAACATAGCTAATATTAGACAAAGAAAATACCGAGGCTTCAAAAGAGACGATGATGTTTTTTATAAAGTTAGAGACATTTTTATAGAGAAAAAAAGTGATATGCTTGCTTTAATAAAATCATTTGAGGCCGATTTTGACAATGCATCTGAATATGATGAAGCATACTCATACATTGAAAGTTTCTTTGATATTATTGAAGATGATAAAAAGTTTAAAGACAATGTAGTTTTAGCTGCTAGAACTAAGTAGTCATTTTATCTGTAACATCATTTTGTAAAAAATTTCAGTGTTATCATAAATTCCAGAAAATTCTTTTGATCCAATTCCTTTCGAAAAAACTGGTACCATTGAAGCACTGTGACCTTTTGTGGAAAATCTTGCTTTAGAATTTAGTTTTTGGATATTATTAGAGGTGATTGCTAGGCCACCAGTTTCGTGATCAGCTGTGACAACTAGTAGTGTATTTTGGTTTTCGTCAACAAATTTTAAAGCAACTCCAATTGCTTTATCAAATTCAATATATTCATTTGTCACGTACTCAAGATCATTGTCATGTCCTCCCCAGTCTACTTGTGACCCCTCTACTAATAAAAAAAAAGGTTCGTCTCGAGAATTCAACTTTTTTAGGATAGAATTTAGTCCAATATCGAGAAGTGGTTTTCTTCCCTCCTTTAAAGTTGGGGGTTCTTCATAACTTATGAAATAACCAACTTTTTTTGAATTTGATGAGTCAAATTGATCAAGATTACTTACAAATTCCCAATCTTTCATTTCATTAATCAAATTTTTATTGTCATTTCTTTTTATAAAATGTTTTTCTCCACCTCCAATAAAAAAATCCACTTCGCTTTTACTTAATTGATATGCTATTTCTTGATAATTTGCCCTTGAAAGAACATTTGCATAGAACGATGCTGGGGTAGCATGAACAATACTTGATGTTACAATCATTCCTGAATTGTATCCTTTTTTTTCACATATTTTTAAAATAGATTCAAAGGACTTATTTTTTGTATCTATTCCAATAGTTCCGTTTTCAGTCTTAATTCCGCATGCCATAGCGGTTCCTGAAGCTGCAGAGTCTGTTATAAGGGAGTTTGCTGAATGGGTTTTCTGAAATCCAACCACTTTAAAATTTTCTAAATTTAATTTATTATCGTTTTCATACATTGCTGCTGTTATTTGTGACAATCCAGCTCCATCAGCAATCATTAAAATGATGTTTGTAGGGGCTTTATTTTTTTTCGACATTTCAACTTTTATAGACTGGGAAAAACACAGATTTAAGGAGTAGAAGGTAATATAGATTGAAAAGAAAAATAATCTCATGTTGAATTTTTAGAACTTTATTTAATTATTTAGGCCCTTCGTTTTTCTTGTAAAATTTTTTTTCTCCGCTTTCAAAGTCCTTGATAATTACAGCTCTATCATACTCTTTTCCAGTGGCTGTGTAGGCAACATAAGTGAGCTTGTCTTCATCTATTGTAATGACTTGAAAAAATTGAACAAGATGCGATATTTTATCTGACTTATATCCATCTTTAACATATCCCTCCTTTAATTGTTTACGATCCAGTCTATAAAATTTTGGCCCACTAACTGAAGTTACATATACAGTTTTAATTTCATTGGATTCAATATCATTTTCAAATATTTTGGGAACGTGTCCTCGGGCATACGTGTGATCATGTCCATTAAGCACAAGATCTACATTATATTTATCAAATAATGGTTTCCAATTTTTACGACCATACCTAAAATCACGCCCCAAGGCTGGAGAGAAAATAGAATGATGGCAAGTAATTATATTCCATTTGGCGGTGGAGGTTTTGAGTTTTTCCTCAATATATTTTGTTTGAGTATTGAGATTAAAGTTTGAATTTAAAACAATAATTCGGACATCTTGGTAATCCACTGTGTAAACAGTTTCGTGTAAATTTTTGTTGATATCGTCTTCAACTGGAAGTGTAAATTGAGGACGCCAGTGAATCGAGGTGTATTTCTGTTCATTTTCTGCAATTAATGGCCAGTATTCATGATTTCCCAGAACAGGTATATTTGTCCATTGGCTATGAATAAAACCTCCTGCTTTGAACCATTCTGCCCACTCATAATCTCGGTGAGCATCATCTACTAAATCTCCTCCATGAATTGCAAAAGAAGCATTAGGAGCAGTTTGGTACGCCATGCGAATTACCCGACTCCAGTGTGATAAGAGCCTATTTTGGGAGTCACCAAAAAAAACAAATTCTGTTTTTGAATACTCTTTTTTTGCGGTTTTGAAATGTATCCATTCTGACCAGAATTTATCACCATCTCCAACTCTATAGGCATAAAGGGTATTAGGTTTGAGATCTTTAAAAATAACGCTGTGGTAGTTTAC
>MDSV01059930.1_pt1 | contig 15257 bp, 16 predicted proteins | sample 810851 | NCBI WGS metagenome assembly MDSV01 (sample SAMN05326640, study PRJNA326480) | marine metagenome | isolation source: seawater | place: Atlantic Ocean: North East | collected 2012
ATTCATACATGATGAATAGGGAGATACATACGATATAACCCCACATTCTTTAGCAGGAAATCGTTCTTCTCCATCATGTAGTAACCTATTTTCACCATCAGCCCATGATACGGCATCAATTTGGCCTGCTATCCCATCAGGGTTGACGATAGAATTGTTCAGTAACCAATCCGAAGGGGGTTTTGAAACCACCCACTCTAATTTTCTCCCATCATACCTTGCCGACCACGCCAAACCATCACAACCCAAACTCTTAGTCGCCGCACCTGTGGCATTCTGCAAATCTCCTGCATATTCATCAAATGCTGAAAACATTTCTTCCACCCATCTATCATTAGGGCATATCTTTCCTTTAACAGTAGGTGATACTAACGGTGGGGCATCTTTCAAAGCGACCCCTACATCTTCAGCCTTCACTTCCAAAAATCTAATTCTATCACCTGATGGTGAAATCAAACGCAGTTTGTAAACCACTTTACCCGTATTACTCTCTGTATAATCTTCACCAAGACGGTCAAAGGTTGAACTTCCATCACCCCTATCTATAATCATCCATGACCGAGCCCCGCCCGCATAGGAATTGGACTCAGATAAGGTCGTGGGAACTCCGACCTTCTCACACCAATCACACAATTTAGACCTCGTTAAAGGGTCTGCGTTTGCAAAGTCAGTAGTATTGTTTCCTACATATTTTCCTTTACCTTTCGTGTCCATTGTCTCTCCTGATGCAGGGTCAAAGAATGGCGGTGCGTAATTCCAATCATAGTATTTGTGAGAAGTCATACCGCTACTCGGAACTTGTGATGCTCCTGTGCAGAGGGTATCTCGTTGGCCGATACGACCCATAGCCCCAACTTCAAGAGGATAGTCGACCCCCATAACACGCCCACCATAAGTCAAGTAAAACCGAATCTTAGGCAATTCCCCATTCACTTTTTCCAAAAAGGAATACCCTGATACTCTCCCCATTTTAGCACCCAATCCTACGGAACGAATAATCCATTGAGTTGAATATGGTTTGATTTGTGATAACTCGCTTATACCAATAGGCATCTGTTCTTTTTCTCTCCGCATTATAGGCTTGAACTTACGATAGTATAACTTTGAACAACTGTTGCACTTCACAATTCCTAAAGCCTTGAACATTTTGTTTCCATTTACTTCTTTTGTCTGATATGTTACACTTTTGAAAGGATTACTATCCCCTCCAAAATATACGCCGTAATCAACAAAATTAGCATCCGTAATCTTCTCACATAATTTACAGTGAGGGCAAACTACCAATCCTGTATCTTTGGTAACTCCCACACCATATGTTTGCACCTTATCAACAAACTTAGCAGGCCATGTAGCCCAATCAGCCACTCGCAACATAGTGGAGGAACTGCTTACATACGCCCACATTTGGCGAATCTCACGCATTCCACTATCAGCACCCCAACCATAAGCGGTGACTGTGCCTGTCGTAGTATCAATTTCAGTATATTTTTTGTAGGCAAAGGACAGGTTGGCTTCTTGTTGCGTAGAAGCGGTCATCGAACATACAGCATTCACCGCATCATTCATATCAGCGACAGAATGAAAACGCTTTGTGAAAGCAACATACACCATCATTACGGCTACCTTTTCGACCAAATCGTTGTAATCTTTAACCTCTATATTACTCACACCGCCTTTGTAAGCACCCAAGATTTCTTGCACCCTACTACTCCCTACTCCTTGCGGGGTCACATGACGCACTCCGCTATATGGTTCTTGACTTGAACTTCCATCATCCCAATCAACTTGAACATAGTATATCACAGATTTCGCCTGTGTTATCGGACTACCTTCATAATCAAGCATAGAAATGATTGTTCCTTCTTTGCTACCATCTTCTAATATGACTCTTTCAAAACCTGCAATTCCTGATAACTTCGTTTCTGATAGCGTAGGATAGTATGTGATTTGCCCGTCAGCATCTCTATGCCTTATTCCGAACCAATAACGAAACAGTTTGTAATCATCATCTCTTGATGAACCTAAGACCTTGTTGAGTGTATTCACCGATAAAGCATATTCGTGTAAAGCCCCTTTCGCTGTTTCAAAAGGTATCAAAAACGGGTCGCCTTTCCAAGTCCCCATGAAAGATTTACAAACCTTTGAATTAGAAGGCCAAGTGTTTAGAAAACCTTCCGCTAAACAGATGAGTGCTTGTGCATCAACTTGTTCTTCTTTGTAGGCTAATTTTCTCTCCAAAGGGTAATTTGCAGGAAGAACAGATTGAGGGAATGTGGGCGGAAACAATAGAGTTTTGGTGTCTAATCTTCTTTGAAAAGACGAATCACCTAATCGTGCAGGCGTAATTGCGTATTTACGCCCCGCCATCAAAAGGTCTGTATCTAAGGTCTTTCTCATATCTCATCCCTTACCAACACCATATATGAACCTTCAACCTATTCTGTGCTTTTGGAGAAGTTTGGTGAACTGTGTAATGTCTGCCATTGTGATGTTTCCTAAATCAAAGAAAGTGAACTTCTCATTATTGTAGGTTTGTGCTATATTAGTGATAGGTGTGCCACCTGCACCATCTCCAAGAGGGCTTGTATCAAGAACTGAAACAACTTCTAATTTCTTTCCTTGAACATTGCAGAAAGAAGATGCTAAACATACATTGATAGTCACTGTTTTTCTTCTTCCATCTTCAGAAGCATAACCATAACAACTGATGAATAGGTTGAGTTTATCTTGTTCTTTATCCACAAGCGCATATTCTTCAAAGTCCGACATAGTATGTGTCATCTCAAGAGCATAGTGAACATTTGAACCTAAATCGCTTAAATCATCACCATCTATTTTCACTCCCGAAGCCACTTGTATTTTATCAATGAAATTGCTGATGGCTTCTTCAACATCATCTAAACTCATAGCATTACTCAACCCATCGGACACATCTCGGCAATTAGCCCCGCTTCCTTCGATGAAATCAAAGTTCGTATCATCTCCTTGTATATCATATAGGAAACTTTGTATGCGGTTTTTCAAATCCTGTGCATCTTCAGGTGTTGCTACTGATGCTCTAAACACTGTGGATTGTTGAGCATTCATCTTGGAAGCAGTAGGGTATTTATCATTTTCAATTTCTCCCTTTTTAATGTCAGGGTATTTATCGGCCAACAAACCTTCTTGACCTCTATACAGATAATAGATTGTGCGACCTGTTCCTGAACCTCCATACCATGTATAGTTTCTAACGAAATCTCGCAACGGGAATCCTGTAATTGAAGTTGCATCTAATTGTGCATATTGAGCAGGGTCAGCCAAATTAGCCAACTCTGAACACGCACTATACAGACCCCAAAACTCTCTTCCATCGAACTTGTCTGTAATTTGGAATCCTGTCATGGAATCCAACATAGAGTCAAGTTGGGTAAGCAACGCTCTTTTATCATCAACAGTCAACCACTTTTCAATACTGATTTCTTTTCTCAAGTGGCCTATATCATTTGCTGAATAGTTTTTACTCGTCATCAAGAACTTCATTACTTCTTGTTGGTAGTGTTCAACCCTTGCTTGATAAGGCAGAACCTCTGAACTTCCATCTTCTTTTATGATTTCATAAGGGTGCAACATTTTTTCACCCGAACTCGGTGATGCGGTCAGTTCTTCCATCAAAACCAATCTGTATATCAAGTAAGGATAAGGGTCACCTGTTGCCACATTCGTTCCATCTCCCATAGCACCCATTTTCGCCATACGCCACATTGTTGTTTCATATTCTGCGTATGTGCGAGCCGAAGCCAAGTCATTTCTTGCTTGAGCAATCATAGAATCCCATTCAATCCATCGGCTTTGTTGTTGGTTAGTGTCCTTTACAACATCACCAACCATTGACTTGTAAGATTCAACAGCACGACCAATATATCCTTCTACGATGGCTTCACGGACAAACTCTTGCCCTGATTGAAACCATGATGCAACTTCATCATTGATACCGAATACTACTCGGTTGTTTTCTCCTCTCGCACGACCAATACGGTGTCCTACGACATATGGAAGCATATCCATGACTTCTTTTCTTGTTACATAGCGATTACCTCTCAACCATGCAAGCGAGCGAGCAAACTTAGCAAGGCTGTTGGTAAATCTGAATGCAAGAACTCTTGTTAGCAAGGTCATAGCACCATGACCTGTGGCCTGTGAAATACGAGAATTAGTCATGTTGTTTCTGTAATCTTCAGTTTCAGTTACCGAAGCATCGATGAAATATCCTGAATCTGTAAGTGGTCTGATAGCATCCTTATCATATTCATTACTTACTCTTCTGTGAACCATACCTTCCACATAATCTTCACCTGTGAGTGCCGCTTCCAATGGGTGAACTCCGAATCTTTGTGAAAAGAGCATTGATACGATGGCTATATCCATTAAAGCATTGTAGCCGGGTGCTTGGAATTGAACTTCATTTACAGATTTCCATACGCCCCCTTTCAATTCATCGAACCGAAGTGGGATAACAGAACCTTCTTTGATTTTCTCAAGAACTCTTTGACGAGGCTTGAGCGCACCTGCACCCACACGCCCTACGGAGTTTTTCGCCTTCAATACCTTGTATCGTTGGTCAAGGAGTGCAGAAGGGAACAGAAGTTCAATATCCACACGGTCTGTGAAAGCAAGGTCGTTTCCGCCTACATGGGGGTTATTATCCATCCATGCAACGAAGTTAGGGGATGTGAAAATATCACCTCTATATTCAACTTCTTTTTCAGCAATCAGTCCGAGAATAGCATCCTCAACACCCGGTTGCGACCTGTTGATTTCGTTAAAGAACTTTACAGGTTGAGTAACAATTGGTCTTGGGTATGGCTCGAATACATACTGTGAACCATAGCCTGTATTCTTTGACTGAATCTCAACACCATATAGGACTTGTTCAGCCCTCTTATCCTTATCAATTTTAGCAGTTCCAATTTCTCTTCGCATTTCACTGTCTATGGATTTGCTACCTTCTTTTGCATCATTGACTCTAATATCATAATACCATTTTCCAATGAACTCTCTTGGACTCAAGACCTTATCAGCGTTCTTATTAAACAAATCACTGAGCATACTTGATACTGAACTGCCATATTTGTAATACCACATAGCATCTTCATAGTCCTTTGATTCTCCTTGTGGTTCTCCGTTGTCGTTTTTAATTGCTTTAGTCCATGCAGTTTGAGCCTTCTTGTAAGTTGCTTGAAGTTCTTTTACAGGATATGCCCAACAATTTTCAGATTTTTGAATAGACCTCATTTCACCATCAGGGCTTATGTTTTCAATATAGGTGTCATGTTTGTAAGTGTATTTTTCATCTTCATTTTCATCGGCTTGTGAAGGTATTCCTCCACCATTGACTACGAATAATTTTCCTTGCTCTAAGGCGGAAACCGCAGAGGCAAACTTCAATGGAGATAGTGGGCCACCTAAGCCCATCGAAGGCTTTTGTTTGATTACACCCTCTGTATCTTGCTTGATTTTATCAAGACCTACACTACCAATTTTGTTCAACAAGAATGAAAACGGGTATCTATATGATTCCTCATCGAATCGTGTTGCCTCCCAATTTTCTCTCATTTGTCTGTCTTGCATAGCCGCAGGACTCCATTTCTGACCGAGAGGTGCGCCTTCTTCATTGAAACCATAAGCATTAGCGAATAGCATTGAAGCGCACTCAATTAGTGTGGTTTTACCTGTTCCGGGAATACCTGTTAAACGAGTAGTTGAATCTTGAGCGCACCATGCCGCCATAAAGACCTCCAATTGTTCAGGAGAGTTGAAACCGAATACATCATTCATCACGACCATATAGGAACGAACCCTTTGAAGCCATTCTGTATTGATAGCCCCGCTTGACTCTCCACCCAATCCTGTTGAATAGTCAGCAATAATTTTCTTCAGATTCTTAGAGAACTTAGAAGGCTTGTTAATATCACCATCATTTACCCCATTGTTAGGGTCAGTGCTGACTTCATTATCCCTTTGAGTAGGTATAACAACGAAGTTTTCTTCTATTGTTTTCCCATCAATTATTTGAGTAATTTTATTGTTGCCTTCACTTGAAACGAAATCAAAGAACTTTACACTCTTACCATTTCGGCCTGTAAAAAGCCTTATCTTTTCAATATCTACACCATTGTAAATAGTTACGGAATCCTCACCATTATCTGCAATAAAGGTGTCAATTAGTTCGGTAACATCTTTGGGTATTCTGCCATCAATATACTCAGTCATTTTCTTCGACCTCCTCTTCCATTTCTTCTTCTGCTTCTTCAAGCGTTTTCTTTGTAAGAACTATTACTTGACCTGTGTTTGGGTCGTTATCATTCGCTACGATAATGTAAAGGCTATTTTCATCCTTCTCATTTCTCCACCGTAGCCATGAAATCGTTTGCTCTCCATATGTTAAGAATGATTCTCGCTGACCTCGCCATTTTTCCCATTCAGCCCAACAATCACCATCAGGATATACCTTGATGGATTCAATTTCACCCTTCAATGTTTGATAGCCTTGCTTACCAATTCTATTCTTCACTTCAAATGAATAATCACGCCCCTTCTCAATGAGTTTATGTTGCGTAATATCTTCCTTTTCCACTTCGTAAGTTTCAGGGTCTACTATATCCTTACCATCTGCATCCTTTTTGTTGCGCTGAACATTAGCAGTTAAGCGGATAGAGTGAATCTTATCTCTTATAGTGTGATATTTGACTTCATCAATTTGCGACATTTTTTGCCCGCCATCATCTTCCCAATACATATTCGTATCATCAGCCTTAGGGAAAATAAGAGTCACCCTACGAGGGGTGTTGCTCCAATCGTTTTTCTTACTTGAGGTGGTATATCCTTCCCAAACTCCGGGTATTCTGTCGGTCACATCTTCAACTTTAGCACAACTCATTGTGATTTTCACATAACCTCCAACATTCTTCTTACCTTCCATTTTGATAGGAATGCTTGGGGCTTTATCCCAATCCACTTGAACAGGTTTCCACAAATCTTTGAATATAGTATTGTCTGAATCATATCTAAGTTCCATATCGTATCTTTCGTGAGGCATTCTCACAGAATCAGGATTGTAAAACTTATTCTCGGCATCCATAGGAGGTTTGTATTCAACCCCTGCTGAAGATGAAGAAGAACCAAAAGTAGAGCCAAAACCTGACATTCCTCCGCCCTCATCACCTGTGTTCCATTTAGCAGTTTGAAGATTGTGTGTGAGAGTTTGAATATCACCGTCAACCAATACGGAAACCATCAACGCTTGTAATTTGCCACTTTTATTCCACTTCATAGTGAATGATTGAACTTGAGCCCCTGAGGGGTATGGCTCTGCATCAGCACCTTCACCATAATTTTGTGATATAGGTTTAAGATTTGAAGAACCCGAACCTCGTATTTCACATTCTTGCAAACCCTTGCCGATTTCATATTCTCTTAGTATCATCTTGGCAACATTTTCTTTCATATCATCCATTTTGGCTTCTGTGTCTATCATCTCGTCAGCAAAGCCATTGGTGATGGGTGAAAACAGAACACGAACCTTGTAACCATTTAGTCCTGCAATTGTCTTTGAATAACTGCCTTCCGTTGCTTTGACCTTCTCCATGTCTAATTCCATTGTATTTTCAAAGGGCATCCAACCCGCCTTCTCCATATCAAAAACAGGTTTAGTGGATTTTTTCTTCTTGGGTTTAGATGGTGCAGGTGCAGGTGTAGAAGTTTTTCCCCCTCCTGACGGTGGAGTGGCAGGAGTCGCCACAGGGCTACCTCCAATACCACCGAATCCTGCAATACCTCCAAATCCACTTACAGGTGCAGGTGTTGATTCTTCCTCTTCGTCAGGCAAAGGCATGGCTTCTTCAGGAGTAGTTGTATCAATCTCAGGAGTGCTACCGCCAATTCCTCCAAATCCGCCAACATAAGCCTCATTGGTATCATCTGTATATGGGTCATCACCCACATATTCGCCTTCATCATTTCGAGCCCTTTCAGCATCTTCAGGAACTTCGGCAACTTCAACGATTTTCCATTCACCATCATTTAGAACAGGAGGCTTACCTTGCGTTTGACCGGGGACATCGAATCCATCAGCGTGTGTATAATCAATATACTTGATGAGGATTTTACCATCTTGTTTAGTAGTCCAATTTGTCTTGCCTGTTTTTTTACTGACTTGTTTTAGACCACTAACTTTTGCTCGCTGACCCATACGATTAGGTTTAGTCCAACCCTTCGCTTCATATTCCTTCCCCATCTTCCCTTGAATGGGTTTCGATACGACAACTTCGATTATGTCGCCAACCTTTACATCATCCTTATCGGCCATGCTATCAATAATATAGGCCAACGCTACTATATGAACTCATACCATATAGGGATAAGAGAAGTCAAGGTCTGAATATATCACACTTTATCTGCTTGCGTAAGCAGGCTATATTGATAACCTCTAAAATGGTCGAAAAGAACCTCAAACCAAGCAGTATATCTGCTTAGAAAATCGCTAATCATACCGATTTCGCTAAATTGTTGTGAATATGGATTCAATTCGTATATCACATCTCTTATAGTGGCCGACAAAGACACCCTATACATCTTCTTAATTCTTTCAGGCGTATTCGCAAGTTCTTCCAATTCTTCCCAAAACTGTTTCTCAGGAAGTAGGAATTGTGTAAGAAGGGATAGTTCTTCTGTTTCTTTACCGCTATTGCTCAAAACCCTCATGGCGGCATCATTAGCATCTATATTCTCAACATACTTACGCCATAAGCGAATATGAGATTCTAAATGAACGCTTCTTGCCCATTTCAACCACTCAATCATTTGACGAGATATGAACCTACGCCACACTACATTACCGAGAGGAAGGTTAGTCATATGAAAACCTCACGCATCATCGGTTTTAGCATTCATATTGCTAACGATTCCTATATTGGAGGCCATCAAATCTTCAATAGATAATGGCTGTGGTTCAGTTGAATCCGCAGGGGCTTGTTCTACGGCAGATATAGGTTGCAATCCTTGTAATGCACCATCAGGCAAGGCAGTTTGATTGTATTTGTTGCCTTTGCTTTCAGCCTCCGCTTCTGCTCTAAGAGCATCTGCGGTTTGTGATATTTTAGAACCTGCTTTTGTTTGCGCCGCTTCTTGTGCTTGCAAATCGGCAAGACCGGGTATATTGAATGCAGTATTAACAAACGAAGCCAATTCAGCATCACTAACAGAAGATTTGGCTTTGCCTACATCTTTGTCTCCAATTTGTTGCCCGCCCCTGCCGGGTTTTGCGCTTTGCTTCATGTGTTCAACAATTTCGTCATTAGTCATACTTGGTTTTTCAGCAGGAGATTTACTCGTTGTTTTTCGTATCATCCTTTCATCCGCCATAGCCTTCTGTATTTCATCTAATCCATCGTTCACCATACTCATACCTTCTTTTGTTGAAACATCTACTGTTTGCACTGATGCTCCTTGCTCAATCCTATTATTGGTATCACTTTGGTTCAACTCAAATGAAGTCAACCCACCCTCAAGGGCAAGGAAATCAACAGGAACTAAACCAACTTGCTTTTGTGGTGCATTAGCATTTTTACCTACAATTTGATTATCTCTATTTGCGCTTTGGTCGGAATATAGAGTCGTTGTCGGTGCTTTTTCGCCTTGACCTTCATAGTATGTATCTTCTGAACCATAACCCATCAATGCGAAATAATCCACTTTACCTTGTTGAATAATTTGTTGGCTCGCCTTAGGTGGGTTGAAACCATCAGGGCCAAATGTGCTACTCTGCTGTTGGTTCTGTTGAGTTTGTTGTTCCGCTTCAACATCATTCTCAATAACCAATTCTTCTTCACTACCAAATAGTGAACTCAGTTCTGTTGCGGAAAGTGCCGCCGAATGAGCATTCAAAAGTTCTTCATCAGCCTTATTCAGTTCATGCCGAACACCTGCAAAGTAGCGATAAGCCCCTGTTAAAAGTGGGCCGAAATCTTCCATTAGATTTGAAACAGCCCCTATCGTTTGAGCCCCCCTACCTTGTGGACTAACAACTTTACCACCATGTTTATCGAGTATGCCCAACAGTGGAACGATAACTTGTTGTGTTAATTCATCATTCAAACCAAGCCTCTTAGACCATTCATTTACATCGAAATTGTCAAGAAGTGACGCTGTGGCATTACTCTTAGGTTTCTCACGCCCTCGCTCTTCAGTCAAGGGTTTTCTCTTGTGCGGTTCAAGTATATCATCAAATGCCACAAAGTCACCTAATATCATTTGTGCATACTCTCTATATGAAGTATTCCCTATCGTCTACCAAACCACGCATCAAGAGGGTTGGATAAACTCTCCAAAATAACACCAACCATATCAGGTGGAATGTCTTGACCTTCGATGATTGATACAACATCTTTCAAACCTGTGGATAGGAAAGAAGTAACATAAGCCATTTCACTTTCACTCGACTCAGTTGAGGTCGCTTGAATTAGTTTAGTCAGCCGTTGTAAGAAGGATTTGATTTCACGCTCATAACTCAAGTTTTTGTAAGTAAGAATTGAATATAGGAACTCCGACTCAATAAATTGGCTAATCCTTTCCTTCAATTCTATATCATCATCACTCAAAACATCAAGTGATTGAATATACTGTTCTTCTAAATGCTTTGCACCTTCGTCATTCAAATCCATTTTCAAAACATCAACCAAAAAATTGCGGAAAATCTCTCGCTGTGCTTTTTGTTGCTCTTCTTTGATAGTATCTTTCAACTTACCTAAACTGAATCTTAGTTGCTCTATATTGAAGCGGGCTTGCGGAATATCATCGCTCATGTTATCACCTAAAATCCACTACGGGAATTGAAGGCTCTCAAAACATCGTGTGTCGCTAAAGAACCCCCACCATTTGCTACTGCTCTTTGTTCAGACGCTTTCTTTTCAGCACTTTGCTCGATTGAATCCAACATATCTTCTAACCTACGAATCCTTGTTTCAGCCTCATCCATACGCCTTTTCCATCTAACCTCTTGGATAACTGCTCCTGCTACCAATCCTGCCACACCTGCTGTTACAACTGTGCCAAAACCTATGCCTGAACTTTCGCTTTCTGCTGATTGTATATCCGATTCACTCGCTTTACCTTCTTTTTCATTGAGCCTACGATAAACTTCATCACGGATTTTTTCGTTGTCGCCTACAAATCTTCTGAAATCATCGTCTGATTCAACAGGGGTTTCCAACATAGAAGTCCAAAGGCCGTTCAAATCTTCATCACTTAACTCATCTAATTTGATTTCCTTTCTAACACTCAACCTATTTTCTGCCGCAAACACTTTTGGCATCCATTCACTGTGAGTCATAGGTTTGTAATTCATAGCAGGTTTTGATTTCCCAATTGGATTTTTCATTTCTTCACCCATATATTCGGCTACTTTTCGCATTCCACGAATCCCTTTACCTCTTTCCATGACTACAAACTTACCTTCCCCTCCAAAGGCTTCTATGAGTTCTTGACGAGTAGGGATTGTATCACCAACCCACAAATCCTTCGTGCCTGAACCTTTCACGCCCTTGATGTATTGTCTTACTGCATATACCATAACATCACATCGGTTGGAAAACGGCTATATCCGTTTCGTATAGCCGAATATAGCGGTGCGACTATTTGAACTCTCGCACCTTCTTATCATCCCCACAACCTCAACAGGCTATGGTAAACTTCGTCTACTACATCGTCATCATCATCGTCAACGACTTTGTTTAAGGCTTCTATTGTAGACATTAGATTGCGCCTTTTCAGCCTACGAATCATATCAGGAAAATTACGAGCCTCTGTTCTATCGGCATAATTTTTTGACTTCACATATCGATTAAGTTCGTCAACATCGAGTCGCCAACGGTTTCCTGCATTTTTGGAATAACCTACTGTCGAAACGAACATTTTACGATTTCTTAAAATCCCAATAATTTCGGGTGCTGTGTATCTTCTTGATTTGTTCAACTGAAAGTTGATGTGTTCAACGATTTCCCTACTTGTGGAAGAACCATTACCTCCAAGAAGATATTTGACTATATCAAAAATCAAGGACTCAGAAGCAGGTAATGAATGATACCTAACCGATTCGTTAGGTGATTTTTCTTCTCCCATAAACGCCAACTCTCAAAGAATCACTCTTCTTCATCTGACTCTTTGTAAGTGCCATATTGTTTTTGTAGACCAACAACTTGCTCATCATACCACTCTTGCCAACGAACATCAGCCTCAGCATTGATACGAGATTCTAACTCATTTTCGTATTGAGCCTTAGCAACTGCTTCTTCATAACCCAATTCAACCCTCTCAGCCACATATTCATCAACGGTTTTCAAATCCTCAAACGACCCAATATCTTTTCGTGCCTTTTTACGCAATTGACGAATCTTCTTTCCTCTCAACTTATGGAGTTTCATAGCCTCAAGCAAAACAATGTTTTCAGCATCAAAATCTTCTCCTGCATCAGGATTATCGAACAATTGTTCAACTTCTCGAACAGCCGATTGTGTATCATATGAGATTTGAACGAACTCAAGCGTTTCATCATCGTGATATGATGCCGCCGCTTGCATTTTTGATGCCGCTTCTAATGCGAAATCCTTTGTTACTCTCATACCCATTCGTTTCCAATATCGTGTTTCTACGGTCATAACTACCAACCTATCCTCATTTATCGTATTCAGTATATGAGGGTTCGCATATTGGTTGAAGGAACTTCATATAGTAGAACAGTGAAGTCGAGGTGATTATTATGGCAAATATCACAGGCGCAGTTATGGGAGTTCTCGGTGGAGTTCTTGGTGGCGGAATCGTTGGTTGGCTTGCAGGATGGACTACATCTACGGCAGGCCGAGCAATCGACAACACTTCAATGGCATCGGTTGATGTTGCACAGACAACTGCTAACACAGCAGTTATCGCAGGCGCATCACTCGGACTCATCGGTTGGTTCTCTAACTGAAGATAAAGGTTTGAGCAAAAATATAGGCTCATCGTTGCATATAGCATCTAATATGCGATATACATCAGTTGTAGGTTCAGGAGTTTCCATATCCGAATCAGGAATTACAAAACCATAACCCTCAACCATTTGCGCTTGTATCATTAGTAACAATTCTCGTTTGATTTGAGGTTGCTCGTCACAGATTCCCATTATGAACCCTCCTTACTATCCCCTATCAAGGGTAAGGCACATGGCCCTGCATTGTGTGTTGAAAACCGCCTACCGCCTGAGGCGGGGGCGAAAAGCGCATCGACTATATCGTGGTCGGTGAATCCTTGTTCCATCATTTCACTAATGGCTACACAGGCCACATCTTCATAGATACCAAAAACATCAACTAATCTATCTCTATATTCTTCCCACTTACGCCCATTCCGACCTTCCTTTCGGATAGGAACTTTCCCTTTTGCAGGGTGCGCTTCAAATGGTTCGGGGAAACTATTCAATTGGATAATTCCATTTTCACGGCCTTTCTCACCCTTCATACAATTTCCCAATTGGATTTTTGATTCTTCCAATTGCTTTCTTAACGATGCGTTCTCCTTCGCAATATCATTCAAAATAGAAACAGATTCAGTTTTTAGTGATTGAAAATGACAACATTTAGCCGTTTTTTCCGAACATTTGCAAGGTTGACTTAACAACTCCTTCAAATCCATTATATCACTTATCCGTTTATTCTAAACATCAATCTAAATCTCTATCCTTCCATGCCTGATATGACGCATCCTCAGCATCAGCCTTGACCTGTTCTAAATCAACAAAGCCTTCATCATGGATAAGTTCTGATACTATATCATTTTGATAATCACATTCATACCAAAGTTCCATAAACAAATCTTTCAAATCCTTTTCACTCATCTTACTTTGAATCAAATCCCAAGATGAATCAAAACCTGCCCAATTCAACATCTTTTCCATATCAGCCATCAGTCATCCCTCATTTACTCTTCTTCTTGGCTCTAACCCATTCATTATCACAAATGGTGTGTTCCATTCCTTTGATGTAGCCTTGAACCCAAGTAGCATCTTCATCTTGAAGTTTCTCATAGATGAGCCAATTGATGAGTTCGTTTTTGTTTCGGAACATTTTGACGGTGTTGTTCTTATCTCGGTAGCAGTAGTTCGCCATCAGTCATCCCTCATTCACTCTTCTTCTTGAACTCTCTTTAGCCACGCATCAGGTGATTCCATTTTGGCAGGGTCAGTTTCCCCTGTCGCACCACTTCTGTTCCATTTTGGTGCATTCTTATTCTGCTTATCCATGATAAGGGAGTTCACTGAACCCCAAACATGAGACACGCCAAATATAGTGCTTTGTTGTTTCTTATCCAACTGAATCAATTTCCACACAATAGCACAAGTCAAAGCCATTTGACCAACCATAGCAAACAACATAATTTCTTCAATCATTTTTTTCCTCTCCCTCAACATTTTTACAACCGAATGATACACACCAACCTACGGAATGATTGCAACCATCACAAATCACTATCATCGTTACCACCTCCTAATCGTTCTTCAATCGTTTGTAATTTACACAGTAAAATAGAATGTATATGAGTAAGTCGTTTATTCAAATCAAGAATAAACCACCCTTGTAACCCCAATCCTAATCCAATCAATACTATACCACTAAGAATAAGTGTTTCCGTTGCCATACTCTCGCCTCAAACTCCCTACTATACGACCCCTTATGGACTTTACGCAGATTCAAACAAGTCAGGCCAAAAATCTGTGAGGGTTCGCTGAACCCACGCTTTACCGTCAATGTAAGTAATGATTCGGACTCCAAATTGCATCAGTGTAGTTTGCATCTCGCTCATTGAATTGATTGAGCCAATCACTATATGAAGTAATCTAAATTACTTCAGGATTATCAAGGAATGACTTAGCAGGAATCCATTCACCACAAACCATTCCTGTCTTAACAAAGAATAAACGGCCTACATTCATGCCTGCACCCAAACGAGCCTTGTCGCCTTTAAGCCGACCTTGACATTCACCCTCAGTATCACCCCTAATTTCTATGACCTTTTGCGGTGATAACAATTTTTCGATGAACTCTATTTCACCTGTGCCTTCGTTGTAAAATGTTCCTTCAACAACTTTCAAATGGTAACCTTCTCCACTTGAAGATTTACGAACCCACACATTATCACCGTGAACAGTTATCACACCTTCAACAAATTGACGGAACTCATCTATATTC
>MDSV01102331.1_pt1 | contig 15257 bp, 16 predicted proteins | sample 810851 | NCBI WGS metagenome assembly MDSV01 (sample SAMN05326640, study PRJNA326480) | marine metagenome | isolation source: seawater | place: Atlantic Ocean: North East | collected 2012
ACTAAATCCTTAGAATAATTTGCTAGACTTGGTCCTAAAAAAGCTGAAATAATTCCTCCAAATAATATTATAGAAATAGCTTTTGGTGCCTTATCTTTTTCGACACTTTCGGCAGCTGCAAAACGATATTGATGGGTAAATGCCATTCCGATTCCAATAAAAAAATTTGCAAAACAAAATAAAGTAAAGTTTTGATCAAATATTGAGTAAGCTGCTAAAATTGAAAATAATGCATTTCCTATTGATGCGATGATAAAACCATATTTTCTTCCAATTAAACTCATTGTTTTAGTGGATACAATTGCACCTACTGCTATACCAACAACGGAAATGGACATTGGTAAAGTCGATAAAGATTTAACTGAACTTATTTGAGAACCAATAATTCCACTCAAAAAAACTGTTACTGGAGCTGCTGTAAAACTAAAGATCTGACTTAATGTTAATAAGAAAAGGTTTTTATTCATTAAAAAATGTATTTATCACTTAAATACATTGCAAATGCTAAAGCCATTCCTAGTAAGATATATTTCATATTCTATTTAATATTTATTTTTTCTGGTATTAATCCTTTTGGACGGTACCTCATTATGATTAATAGTCCAACACCAATCATTAAAAACCTAAAGTAAGGGGCGCTTTCAATCAAATGAACTTTTAAAGAATTTGTTTCATCTAAATGTGTTGTGAAGAAATTTATTAAAAATAATGCTATTGGTGCTGCTTCAACCCATAAAAACCATACAACGAAACCACCCAATATTGCTCCAAAATTATTTCCTGTCCCTCCAACTATAACCATTACCCATATCACAAAAGTATATCTCATAGGTCTATAACTGCCCGGTGTAAACAAACCATCGTTTGTTACCATCATGGCTCCAGCAATTCCCACAATAGCTGAACCTAATATAAAAATTAATAAATGCTCTTTAACAACATTTTTGCCCATCGCTCCGGCTGCTGCTTCATTGTCTCTTATAGCTCTCATTTTTCTTCCCCATGGAGAATAGAGAGCTTTCTGGGTAACAAAAAGTAAAATAATTACTACTGTCAGAAAAAAACCTGTCATACATAATTTTACATAGACTGATGATGCGTCTATTACTAATTGATTTAATACATCTCTTTTTTCAGTTACCGAACTTATTAAATTTAATTTTCCTTGATTTAATTTTTCAATCATACTGATAAACCATGAAGATGCTTGAAGATCAATCTCATATGGAACTGGTCTTTTTAATCCTATAACATTTTTAACTCCTCTAGCTAGCCAATCCTCATGTTTAATTATTGATACTACTATTTCTGCAATTAATAATGTTGCTATAGCTAAATAGTCAGCTCTTAAACCAAGTGCGATTTTTCCGATCACAAAAGCTAATCCTGCTGCGAAAAGACCACCAACTATCCAAGAAAATAAAACAGGCATTCCTAATCCCCCTAGAAAACCTGTTTTAGCAGGATCGACAGACTCTATTGCTTCGATGCCTTGTGACGCAATAATTCTAATTAAAATTATCCCAAAAAATATCACAAGTGCGATTAAATAATTTCTATATTTATTATTTTTATATTTCTTTAAAATAAATTTAATACTGAAAACAAGTGCAATGATTAGAAATAAACTTATTAACATATTCATCCCACCAACACTCCAAGCTTCTGGAACAGGTGCGACTGAAACTAAAACAACAGCCAATCCACCCAAGGCTGTATAGCCCATTATTCCAAAATTAATTAAACCTGCATATCCCCATTGAATGTTTGCTCCCATAGTCATTACAGCTGAAATTAAACAGTAATTAAGTATGGATAATGCAATAGACCACGATTGAAAAATTCCAACCAATATAATTAAAATTAACATAATAGAATAAGCTGTGATGACATTTAAATAATTTTTCATATTTTCTTCCCTTCGAAAATACCTGATGGTCTAAAAAGTAACACAATAACCAAAATTGAAAAAGAAACTGCAAATTTATAATCTGTAGATAATAATTGTACTAAAGTATCGGGTTCTAAACTTTCTGGTAACAAATAAGTAAAAAATTTTTTATAAGCATAAGTTACAAAAATTTCAGCAAATGCAATAACATATCCGCCCAAAAAAGCTCCAAACGGATTTCCAATTCCTCCTACAATTGCAGCTGCAAAGATTGGCAGCATATTATTAAAGTATACAAATGGCTTATAACTTTTGTCTAATCCATATAAAACTCCTCCTATAGTTGCTAAAAAGCCAGCTATAATCCAAGTAAGCATTACAACTCTTTTTGGATCTATACCTGATAATAATGCTAAATCTTCATTATCTGAATATGCTCTCATGCTTGTTCCTGTCTTTGTTTTGTTCAAAAACCAAAATAATATTGATACTAAAATTATAGTTACTACAACTGTTATAGCTTGCGTTGACTTTATGGTAAGTCCTTCGTTTAACCCTGTCATTTCTTTAAATTCAGATGCCTTAAGAATAAATTTCTCACCATCCATGAATCTTCTATCAAAAGGCCCAATTATTATTCTTATTATTGCTTGAGTAACAAACATCACACCAACACTTACCATTGCAAGCTGAACTGGCGCACTTTTATTAACCCTATAATATTTAAAAACAAACTTGTCTATAAACAGCATATAAAAAATCATTGCAATTATTGCAAATGGAACTGTAATTAATGCTGTAGGTAAAATGCCTAAGCCTATTCCTATAGATTGAAAATAATAAGTTAATAGAACTGCAAACATTGTTCCAAAAGACATCATGTCTCCCGTTGCAAAATTTGCAAACCTTAAAACTCCATAAATTAGAGTTACAAAAATTGCTCCTAATGCTAATTGTGATCCATAAGTTAAAGCTGGTATGATTGTGTAGTTTAATAACAATACTATTGCATTTAAAAGTTCCATTTCATCCTCCTAAAAATGACCTTCTCACTTCTGGATCTTTAAGTAATTCATCACCAGAACCCTCAAATTTATTCTCACCAGTAACCAAAACATAACCACGATCTGAAATACTAAGTGCTTGTTTTGCATTTTGTTCAACCATAATTATTCCTACATTTTTTTCTTTTACTCTTAAAATATGTTGAAATAACTCATTCATTACAATTGGAGATACTCCAGCCGTTGGCTCATCTAACATCAGAATAGAGGGTTTAATCATCAATGCCCTTCCTAAAGCTACTTGTTGCCTCTGTCCGCCTGATAACTGACCTACTATCTGTGAACTTTTTTCTTTAAGGATTGGAAATAATTCATAAATTTCTTCTATCACTTTACTAATATTATCGTCTCTTAAAAAAGCTCCTACTTCAAGATTTTCTTTTACTGTTAATTCGGCAAAAACATTTTTTGTTTGAGGAACAAAAGAAATTCCTTTTTTCACTCTATCTTGAGGTGAGAGTTTTGAAATATCTTCACCGTCTAAAGTAACTGAACCAGATTTTAAATTTAACAATCCAAGCATCGCTTTCATTGCGGTTGATTTACCAGCTCCATTCGGACCAAGAATAGCTACAATCTCACCTCTATCTACTTTTATTGAGCATGAACTAATTATGTCTGGTCCATTTCCGTACCCAGCAGTCATTTGATTACCATTAAAAAAGGGCACTAACTAATCTCCTTTTCTATTTTATTTGCGCGTCCCAAATAACTTTCTATTACTCGCTCATTTTTTTTTACTTCTTCTGATGTCCCTTCAAATAAAACTGATCCTTCAGACATTACGATTACTGGATTACACATTCTGCTAATAAAATCTATATCATGCTCAATCATACAAAAAGTATAACCTTTTTCTTTGTTAAGTTTTAAGATTGCAGTTCCTAAATCTTTTAATAAAGTTCTATTTACACCAGCTCCTACTTCATCTAATAAAACTAGTTTTGCATCAACCATCATTGTTCTACCTAGTTCTAAAAGTTTCTTTTGACCGCCAGAAAGATTACCTGCAAGTTCGTTTGCAAGATGTCTTAAATTTAAAAATTCAATTACTTCAAAAGCCTTTTTTTTTATCTTCTCTTCCTCTTTTTCAACTAATTTTGGATTTAATAATGCAGTTACTAAATTTTCTCCTGATTGATTTCCAGGAACCATCATTAGATTTTCTAAGACTGTAAGATTTGAAAACTCGTGAGCTATTTGAAAGGTTCTTAAAATTCCCTTTGAAAATAATTCATAGGACGGTACATCAGTGACATCTTCACTATTAAAAAATACTTTGCCTTGTGAGGACTTTAAATTTCCAGCAATTAAATTAAATAAAGTAGTTTTACCAGAACCATTAGGCCCAATTATTCCGGTAATTGATCCTTTTTTAATTTTAAGAGAACAATCTGAAACAGCGGCTAATCCACCAAAGTATTTAAATAAATTTTCAATTTCTAAAATATTTTGATCCATAAATATTATTTATTTAATCTTTTATGAATACTATTTAATGTTTGTTCGAATTTTTTATAAAACCCAGATTTTAAAAGTTCTTTTACTCCTTGTTCATTTAAACCTTTAGGTGTTTGCGAATCTTTTACTAAATATTTTAAATCTTTATTTGAATTTACTATAGCATCTTCTGATAATGCCAAAAATAATGAAGTAACATATTTTTGTGCTTTATCTCTTTTTACTCCTTTCTTAACTAACCAACTTACCATTACTCTTAATAACTGATAAAAAGGTGCCATCATTCCAGAAGTTGACCAAAAATTAATTGACGATTTTTCATTTTTAATTTCAACTGTTGTTCCAATCATATTAAAAAATTGTTTAACCTTTTTATTAGGTGGACAAATTGGTACTGGACCTTTTTTTAATGAAATGGGAGGCAAAGGTATTGCTCTTACTATTTTTGCTTTTACTTTAATTGCCTTTTTAAGTTGAGCTAGGGTAATGGTTGAAATAAAACTAATGATAATTTGATCAGATTTGAACTGAAGTTTTTTGATAATCTTATGCCCAACTGTAGGTGTAATTGATAAAAAAATCCAATTACAGTTATCAACTATTTTTTGGTTGTCCTTTAAAATAGTAATCTTTTTAAATTTTTTTTTGAGATCATTTGCAATATTTCTATTACGAGATGATATAAATATTCTTGAATAAGATATTTTAGAATTACAAATTCCTGTAATTACCGATGATGCAATTTTTCCTGATCCAATAAATCCTAGTTTCATTTTTTTATTATATCAGCAGAAAACAATTTTTTAGGTAAAAAAAAAGCCCCCATAATAGGGGGCTTTTAATTTTTTTAAATTATTGGTAATTAAAATGCCTTACCAATAGCTAATTTAATCTGTGCTGTGTCTAAAGTAGCATCAATTTTATTCTTTGTTCCAGTTACCGCATCTGCAGTTTGTGAAGTTAAAGAGATATCGTCGTAATCAGTATATTCACCTGATACTCTGAAAAACATACCATTATCAGTAGTTCTATCAACACCAATACTAAGTACTGTACCGTCAATATCAACGTTTCCGTACTTAGAACCAGTAGCTAAAACTTCTGTAGTATTTACTGTAGTCGATGTTTGTCCTACTTTAAAGAATAAACCACTTTCAAATGTTTTGATTATGTAAACTGAAGTCAAACCATCTATATCAGCAGATGCTTTGTTATCACCAGTAGTTTCTTCATCATCATCCGATCTTGATCTTGCTGCTGAGTTTATGTCCGCAGTTCCTGGAACATATTCAACACCTAAACCTAAACCGCCATCTGTAGAAATTTCTGCAAATATCGATGGGATCACACCAGTTTCACTTGCTTCAGTATTACTCTTCTTAGAAGAATCCTTCTGTGTTTCAGTACCATCTGCGCTTACGCCTATGAATGATGCTGAAATACCTAGCCTTTTTTCCACTGCGTTAGACGGCAAAACCATCAATACAGATGAAATTACAGCTATAAGTGTAATTTTTAATATTCTCATTTTATACCTTTTATAAGTTAACTTAGTATTTATATATATAATAATCAGACTTTCTAACATGATTCTAGATAAATTGCCTACCCAGTAATTATATATTGTGAAAGTTGTAATTAAAAAAAATCAATAAAATCAACATTAATTTGTTGTAAAAATATCACAGTTTTAATAATAATTAGCTGATAAATTAAAAAAAACAATTTTAATCAAAAAATTTAAGAAATTATTTTAATAAATTCTGCAATTTATTCTCTTTTTCTAAAGCTCTAACTTCATCATAGCCACCAATATGCTGTTCATCAAAGAATATTTGAGGGATAGTTCTTTTTCCATTTGATTTTTTAATCATTTCATCCATTGAACCATTAACTTTTGAGATGTCTATTTCTCTATAAGAGGCATTATTTCTTTTAAGTAATCTCTTTGCTGCATCACAGTAATTACAATGAGGTCCTGTATAAATTGTAATTGTTTTCATAGATTAAAGATAATCACCTTTTTTAATTTTACTAGTCATTTGTTTTCGAGAGTATTCAAATTTTTTTCTGTGTTTAATACTTTTTTCATGAACCCTTTTTCTCCATAACCTAAATGATGAGGGCTTAAGTGATCTTCTCATAATTTTAATAACATCAGACTCAGACTTACCAGTTTTTTTTTTAATTTCTTCAAAAGTAATTCTATCAGCCCAAGCTGCCCAGATGACCCAATCTGGACTTTCTATGTTTGGCTCTGGATTTTTGACCCTAGTGACTGGGGTGTGACCTTTTTTTTTCATAAATTCCTCATACTTGAAAAAAATCAATAATGCATTTTATTTCAGATCTGCTATATTAGTCTAGATAGTCCTTCTTAGCCATCTTTAGCTCCCGGTTTTTTTGGACTATCCCAAAAATTCCTCTTTAAGATTTTTCTTTAAATATTAAACAGACACCATTATTACAATATCTTTTGCCAGTTGGTTGTGGCCCATCCTCAAAAATATGTCCATGGTGTCCACCACATTTTTTACAATGATATTCTGTTCTAGCATATCCTAAAAGATAATCAGTTTTGGTTTCAAATACCTCAGGCAATGACTCATAAAAAGATGGCCAACCAGAACCACTTTCATATTTAGTATTAGAGTCAAATAATTTTTCCCTACAGTTTGCACAGTGATAACTTCCTTCTCTCTTCTCATTATTTAATTCACTAGTTCCAGGTGCTTCAGTTCCCTCTTCAAATAAAACTAATTTTTGTTCAGAGGTTAAATCTTTATTTATCTTTTTTGTCATAAATTATTCAATAACCCTTACAGGCTTTCCTGCTACACATGCTTCCAATCCCTCTATCATTTGAGTATAAAATTTACTATAGTTTTCTGCTGTTACATAGCCAACATGTGGAAGTAATAAAGCATTAGGTAAAAATCTTAACTTGTTATTTTCGGGCAAAGGTTCTTTTTCATATACATCTAATCCTGCTCCAGCAATAACATTTGTTGATAAGGCAATAATTAAATCATCTTCATTAATAATAGATCCTCTAGATGTATTAATGAGAAAAGCTGTTTTTTTCATCATATCAAGCTCTTTTAATTTTATTAATTCTTTATATCTCTCACCTCCTTGAACATGAATAGATAAAAAATCAGAGGTCTTTAATAAGTCTTCTTTACTACAGGGTAGTACATCTAATTTTTTACAATTATCTAAATTTAAATTTTCACTCCAAGCAATAACTTGCATTCCAAACGCCTTACCAATTTTCGCAACTTCTGAACCAACTTTTCCAAGGCCGATTAATCCTAGAATTTTTCCCTTCAATTCAAAACCTATAGTTGTTTGCCAGTAACCTTGGTACATATTATCTATTTCCTCTTTAAAATTTCTGGCCAAACCTAAAATTAAACCCCATGTTAATTCAGAAGTTGGCGTAAAATTAATTTCTGTTCCGCAAACAATTACTCTTCTTTTTTTAGCAGCATTTAAATCTACTGCCTTATTTCTTGTTCCACTTGTTATTATGTATTTAAGATCATTAAGATTATCAATTAAGTTTTTAGTAATAGGGGTTCTCTCTCTCATAATTAACAGAGCTTCAAAATCTGACAATTGATCTATAGCTTCAGCCTCATCAACAAATGGTGCACTAAAAATCTTAAATTCGTATTTTCCTGATAGTTTCTGTAAATCTACAAATTCTTGTGAAACATTCTGATAATCGTCTAATATTGCAACTTTAAGCATTTTTAATTTCCTTATTAGATAAAAATAAACCTAATATAATCAAAATTGCACCAATCAAATGAAAAAATTGAAATTTTTCATTAAAAATTACTATAGCCATTATTGTGCTGAATAATGGAATTAATGATAAAAAAATTCCAGCTCTATTAGCTCCAATAATTGATACAGCTCCTGCCCAACAATAGTATGAGCCAATGCTAGGAAATAAAGCTAAAAAAATAAGAATATAAGCAAAATTGATATCAAATTTTATAATCTGATCCTGAGATAACTCATATATAAATTGTGGAAGTACAAATATTAATCCAAAAGTACACAAAACATGAACAAGTGTAAGAAGAGGCAAATTGAATTTTTTTTTCTTCAAAAATGATGAGTAAAGACCCCAAGTAATTACTCCCCCGATCATTACTAAATCACCTTTATTAAAATTTAGTGAAAGCAAAATACTCAGATCAAGTTTTGTTATGATTGATAATATTCCAAATACTGAAAGAATAAGTCCAAAAATCTGGAACTTATTAGTTTTTTCAATTTTAAATATAAAACATAATAAAATAATCATTCCTGGAATAGCAGTATTAAAAAGAGATGCATTAATTACCTGAGTATGAACTAAAGCTAAATAGGTAAATGAGTTAAACAACCCAACACTTGTTAAGGCTAAAAAAAATAATAAAGGTAAATTATTAAAGATTACATTTTTATATTCTAATATTTCCTTAAAAGTAAAAGGTAAAAGGATAAACCATACAAGGGACCACCTAAAAAATACTAAAGACATAGGTGGAATATTTGTTAATGATGCAAATTTTCCTATCATAAAGTTACCTGCCCAGAACAATGTTGCACAAACCAACATTATATATGCTTTTGTATCTTTCATGAATTAATTAAATCTTATTGAGCTGTAAGGTTCTAAATTTAAGTTAGTATTTTCTTCAGCAATCATTCCAGAAATAATTTTTCCAGATATTGGACCCAATGTCCATCCTAAATGATGGTGACCAAAGCAATAAAATACATTTTTAAAATTCTTTGATGGACCCATCACAGGTAAAAAATCAGGTAACGTCGGTCTAAAACCAAGCCATTCGTCTTCATGATTTGGTAAATCACCCAACATATATTTAGCATTATTGATTAAATTTTTTATTCTTGATTTTGAAAGTGGATTATTTAATCCTCCAAATTCAACTGTTCCCACTACTCTTAAACCTTGTTCCATTGGGGTAATTCCAAATCCTCTATTAGAAAAAATAACAGGTCTTTTTAGAAGATGATCACAATCTTTGAAATGAATATGATAACCTCGTTCAGTATCTAAGGGAATCTTTTCTCCTAAATTATCTGTCAATCTTTTTGAAAAAGCACCACAGGCAATAACTACTTTATCAAAAATATACTTTTGATTTTCAGTTATTAGAATTGGCTTTTCATTATCAAAGTCTATATCCTTAACATTTAATTTATTAAACTTTCCTCCTTTTTTTAAAAAAAGTTCAAAAAATTTCAATAAAATCTTTTTAGGATTCTTAGTGTGTCTTGCATATGGGTAATAGACCCCTGCATGATAAAAGGGTTTAATGTTAGGTTCTAAATCATGAATTTCACTTTTATTAACAAGTTGTTGATTTACGCCAAGCTCTTCTCTTACTCTAATCTCTAATTCTCTACTTTTTAAGTCTTTATCATTCCAAATATAAAGTATCCCATTGTTTTCAACTAAGTCTTCTAAATTAATTTCATTAAATAGCTCATCATAAGCTGGTAATGCTAAATCTAAAATTTGATGCATATTTTTAGCTGTATGCATCATCTTATTTTTAGATGTATTTAAAATAAACTTAATAAACCAAGGAATCATTTTTGGTACATAGTTCCATTTAAGTGCTAACGGTCCAGTAGAGCTTAGAAGCATAGCAGGAACATCAGCCAAAACATCTGTTCTATTTAGTGACAATGAAGCGTAAGGTGAAAAATGGCCAGCATTTCCATATGAAGCTACTGGACTACCGGGTTCTTCTCTATCAAAAATTGTTACATCGAAACCTTTTTTTTGAAGAAATAATGCATTAGAAATACCCTGAATTCCAGCTCCTATAATCCCAATTTTTGAACTTTTTTTCATAATTATATATTATTTTTTAAAAACGAATTTTTCTAGAGGCAAATTATACAAATCTAGAAGTAAAATATTTATGCTATTAATTGTTTGTTATGAATTTTAGCACTCATTACAATACCAAATCCAATCATAGTTGCCAACATTGAGGATCCTCCATATGACATTATTGGTAAAGGAGATCCAACTATAGGGAGTAAACCTAATACCATTGACATGTTTACTACAACGTAAAAGAAAATAGCAGACCCATAACCGTAGCAGAAAAGTTTTGCAAAATAACTTTTTGAAATATAACCAATTTTTAATACCCTATAAATTATGATTATGTAAATTAGTAAAAGAAACAAGGTTCCTATCAGACCAAATTCTTCAGCAAATAAGGTAAAGATAAAATCAGTATGTTTTTCAGGTAAAAAATCTAAATAGCTTTGTGTTCCTTTCAAAAAGCCTTTGCCAGTTAATCCTCCAGAGCCAATAGCAATTTTTGATTGAATTATTTGATAACCAGCTCCTAATGGATCTCTATCTGGATCAATAAATGTTAAAACTCTAATCTTTTGATAGGGTTTTAAAAATGCAACAGCAAAAGGTAATGAAATTAATAGAGTGATAAAAGAGTATATAAAGTACTTAATATTTAATCCAGCAAGCCAAACAACAACCAACCCACTTAAAGCTATTAGTATTGCTGTTCCTAAATCAGGTTGACTAATAACGATCATAACTGGCAAAATTAAAACAACACAAGAAATTAAAATTCCCTGAAGAGAATTAATCTTATCTATTTGTATTCTATGATAATATTTTGCTAAGCACGCAATAATAGCTACTTTCATTAATTCAGATGGTTGCAAATTTATAAAATATAAATTAATCCATCGCTGAGAACCAGAGGCTTCTACTCCATACATTGATGCCCAAACTAAGAAAATTAAAATAATTAGATAAAATAAATAAGAAAAAAAATGCCAAATTTTTATATTAAAAAAAGATAAAAAAATCATCATAGGAAAAAAAATTAAAAATTTTACTATATGACTTTTGGTGTGAAATAAAAATTCACCATTATCAGTTGAGTACATTGCTAAACTGCTAATAAATCCCAGTAATAAAATACACATCATTAAAACGTAATCAAGATTTTTTACTTTCTGAAAAAATGATAATTGATTGTTAAAAGATGTATGCAACATTTATACTTTCAATAATTTTTTAGTTCTAATTTTTTCTCGTAATTCGTGTCTATCTATAATCAATTTAAAAAGTTTTTTTGCTATTGGCGCAGCTGTTGCGCTTCCAGATCCACCATGTTCAATAACTATACTAAGAGCATATCTTGGATCTTTGTATGGTCCAAATGCAATATATAAAGCATGATCTCTTTCATTATAGGGAATTTCTGAAGTTTTTAATTCTAAAGCTCTTTGTTCTTCTGTTATTCGTTTAACTTGAGATGTTCCTGTTTTACCAGCAAACTGATATTTTGGATCCTTTATTCTTGATGCATAAGATGTTCCTCTTGCCTCATTCGTAGATGCAAACATAGCCTCTCTTACAATTTTTATATTTTCAAAATTTTCATATAAGGTTTCATATTTTTTTTCTTTATTAATAGAAAAAATTTCCTCAGTTGCTGTGGCTAAACTATTTTTTATTTCTTTTTGTGTTTTAAATCTTTCCTCCATTAGAGTTTTAATCTCTTCAAATGTTTCCTCATTTTCATTAACAACTATTTTTGGGTAAATTTTATGTCCTCCATTCGCTAATTGAGCTGTCATTAAACATAATTGCAAAGGTGTAGTTTGCATATAGCCTTGACCAATTCCTGTAATCAATGTTTCACCTATAACCCAACCTTTACCTAAATTATTTATTTTCCATTGAGTGTTAGGTATTAGTCCTTTTTTTTCAATTTCATATGTGTCTTTTAAAACTTTTTCTTCTAGTCCAAATTTTAAAGCAGTTTTTTTTAATCTGTCTACGCCTAGTTTTCTGGCTATTTCATAAAAATATGTGTCACAAGATTGTTTAACTGCCTCTCTTAAATCTACAACTCCATGTCCTCTTTTTTTCCAGCAATGATAAGTTTGCCCATACATTTCTATTTTTCCAGTGCAATTGACTTTAAAATTTTTGCTTATAATTTTATTTTCTAGTGCTGAAAGAGCTACTATTGGTTTTATTGTGGAGCCTGGTGAATATAGGCCAGATAATGTTTTATTAACAAGCGGTTTTAAAGGATTATTTCTTATTAATTGCCAGTCATCTTGACTTATACCAAAAAGAAACAAATTTGGATTAAATGAGGGAGAAGAATGCATAGCAATAATTTCCCCAGTGTAAATATCCATTACACTTATTGATCCCGCTAAATCTTTTAAAAGTTTATTGGATAGTTTTTGTATCTCAGTATCTATAGTTAATTTAATTTTTTCGCCTGGTTCACCATCTTCATGATCAATTTGATTAATTCTTTTACCATATGCATTTACTTCATATCTTTGCACTCCATTTGTGCCTAGTAGTTTATCTTCAAAAGATTTTTCAAGCCCTATTTTTCCAACTTTTAAACCTGGAACGTGATTATTTTTAATAACTTCATTATTCAGTATATCTTTTTCACTGGCTTCACTTACATATCCTAAAACATGTGTAAAAGTTTCATCATAAGGATAATTTCTAGAAATTGATAAAACAGGTTTTGCTCCAGTTAAATCATGTAAAAAATAGTTAATTTTTGCAAATTGTTCCCAAGTTAAATTTTCTGAAACTACTAGAGTTTCCCAAGGTTTTTGTTTATTTTTACGACTTATTATTTTTCTAAATTCTTGATCATTAAGATTCAAGATTTCTTTTAATCTTAACATTAAATATTTAAAATTTTCTACTTGTTCTGGAACTACATGAAGCTGATAAACTTTTAAATTTCCAGCGATAATATTTCCAAAATAGTCTAAAAATTGTCCTCTTACCGGTGGTAATCTCCATTCTCGAAGTCTATTTTTATCTGAAAGAGTTTTATATTTTTTGCTTTCTGAAATTTGTAATGAAAATAATCTTGCTATAATTCCTGTAAATATTACCGCCTTAGCTATTCCAACAATAAACATTCTTCTATTTACTATTTGAAATTTTTTAACATTAAAATTTTCACCTAGCATTTGACTTACCTAATAAAAAATTATCGTAAAGATTAAATAGATATGAAAAAATTAAATATAACAAAAAAGTAAAAGTTATATTAACTAACTGATCAAAATAACTAACTTCATATTTAAAAATTAACATTAAAACTATAAAAGAGATAAAATTTAAAAATAAAATTGTTATTAAAAAAAATATCCAATCTTTAATAAGATTTGGCCTTAAAGTTATATTTCTTAAGTATGCAGTAAATCCACATATCAAAAAATAACTTAAACTACTTGTTCCCATTGGGACTCCAATCATTACATCATTGAATAAGCCAGCAATAAAAATATACGTATAGCCCAAGCTTTCAGACCTTCTCAAACTGTAATAAAATATTAAAATATAAGAAAAATTAAATGAAAAATATTTTAAACCTAAATTGTTAAAATCTATTTCATTTAATATTGAAGCGAAAAGTAAAAAAATAGGAGTATATTTATATAAAAAAAGATTTAATTTATTCTTAGCTTCAATCATTTAATTTACTTTTTTTCCTTTGTTTAAAACACAAGTCTTATATTCAGGAGAGCCAATTTTATATAACTGATTATAGAAAGTTTTTTTACACTTATGTCCAAATTGATAGTTTAACCGAAGAAAATTTATTTCATCCTGATCAATTTTAATTTGTTTTTTTTGATTTTCTAATTTTTTTAAAGCAATTTCGGATGCGGACAATTTTTGTTTTAATTCACTATTCTCTTTCTCTATCTTATTTCTTACTTCTTCTAGTATTATCTTTTGCTGTCTAAGCACCTCAAAATTTTGTTTTTGGTTATTTATTTCTGTAATCTCTTTAGTATTTGATTCAAACTCCTGTTTATTTAACTCGTCAACTGTTTGTTTTTCATTTGATAAAATTTTTACATATTTTAATTGAGTAAAATCTTTGTAAAATCTGACGGGTATTCCTTCATTACTTAAATCAGCTTCATTGTCTATAGTGCCTATTGGAATTCCACTATTATATACTGCACCGGCTCCAGAAGTTATTACTATTAGATCCTCATTATCATTTTTAATATTCTCAACATTAATATATTGTAAAATTCCATTTTGTTTTCCATTTCCAGACATAATTGCTTGTATTCCAATTGGTTCAATTGAGACTGGAACTTTAGAATTTATGTCTGATGCTAAAAGCGCTCGTGAGGTAAGATAATTTACTTCAACAACCTTGCCTATTAAATGAATATCATCCAAAACGATCATACCTTTTTTAATGCCGTTTTTGCTTCCTTTGTTCAAAATAATAGATCTTAAGAAAGGACTTTCTTTATCTATCAACACTTTTGCGTATGTCTCATTGCTAGTTACAAAGTAGTCATCAATCACTTTCTTTAATTTTATATTTTCGAATACGATTATTTGTTTTGATAAATCTTTTTTTTTAAGAATGTCTAATTCACTTTTTATTTTATTATATTCTGCATAATGTTTATAGTGACTAGATATGCTTTTATAAGATCTTTGAATTAAATTTTCTGGGATAGATGTTATAAAAGAAGAAGTATAAATAATATCTTTAACTATGTTTTTTATATAATCTACAGCTTTTAGATTAAAACTGCCTAAAACTAAAAAAATAATTGAAACTAATATCAAACTCAGTATTGAAAATCTTTGCTGAGTACCTCTTTTTAAAAAAGCAGATCTAATTGCTATTACAAAGTCATCTCTACCTTTTTCCATTTTTTTTAATATTCAGATAGCATCGTAGAGAATGTTTCCTCATTTTCTAAAGCTTTTCCAGTTCCAATCGCAA
>MDSV01126686.1_pt1 | contig 15257 bp, 9 predicted proteins | sample 810851 | NCBI WGS metagenome assembly MDSV01 (sample SAMN05326640, study PRJNA326480) | marine metagenome | isolation source: seawater | place: Atlantic Ocean: North East | collected 2012
AGGTCGGACGCGCGCCGCCGGCGGAAGGCGTCGGCGGCGGCGTCGGCGTCGCCCGCCGCCGCCGCCGCGCGCGCGCGCGCGAGCTCGACGCGCGCGTCCCCCGGGAAGGCGTCGGCGAGCGCCGCGTAGACGGACGCGGCGGTCGCGGCGTCTCCCGAAGCGAGCGCGACGCGCCCTCGCGTGAGACGTCTCAGCGCGTCCGACGCGAACGCGTCCGACGCGAAAGCGATCTCCGCGCATTCGCCGTCGCCGTTCTCGGCGGTTTTTTCGGGCGGCTCGGCGGGCGCGGCGCCGGCGTCGGCCAACGCCTCCGCCGCCTCCATCGCGAACGGGTTGATCCGCAGGCACTCCTTGTAGCACGCCACGGAGGCGCGATCGTAGCCCGTGCGCTTGTACGCCTCCGCCAGCGCGAGGGTCACGCGGAGCGTCCGCGCACGCGCGGGGATGGTCTCCAGCTCGGCGAGCGCGAAACGCCACTCCCCGAGCGCGGCGAAACACTTGCCCATCTTGAACTTCGCGGAGGACTCGTCCAAGTGCGTCGCACCAGGAACCGCGCCCGAGCTCGCGGTCGCCGAGCGCGTCGCAGGCGTCTCCTGGGACCTCGCATCGCGCGTCGCCGTCGCCGCGGCAGCGCCGGGCGTCACGGGGGCCGGCGCCGCGGGCGAGCCGTCAGGACCGGGCGTGCCCGGTGGCCGGGTGCCCATCGGCGTCGGGGTCTCCGCCTCGGTCTGTCCGCCCGCTGGCGGGGCGAGGCGGTTGAGTTCCAGCGCGCGAGCGTAGTGGTGCAACGCCCTCCTGTGCTCGCGCTTGCCGAGCAACGCGTCCGCGAAGAGCGCGACGCACGCGGCTCGCTCGCCCGCGGGCAAGCCCTCTGCGTCGGCGTGCCTCGACTGCGCGTGGGAGGCTAACAAACCGCCGAGCGTCTCGGCGCTGTCCCAGAGCTCGTCAGCGAGGAGCGACTCCACCTGCGCGCGGAGGCCGCGCGAGGACGTCATCGCGGCGCCCCGGCCCCGACAAAACGCGACCGCGCGCGTGCGTGTGCGCGTCTTGACGCGAGGCCGTGCCTCGGTGTGCGCGTCGTCGCGTCCGACGAGAAGGCACCGCCGATCGAAACATCGAAACAAACGGTCGGAACCGCGGAAAGAGAGCACGAAAACGCCGAGAGCGCTTTCGTCGTACGCGCGACGGACCCCGCGGCGTATGCCACCACTTCGCCCCGCGGGGCCCCGCGACGGGACCAATGCCTCCGGATAAGAAGAAAGAGAAGAAGAAGGGCTCGCGCAAGGCGTCGTCGTCCGGCAGCGCGGAGGGCCCGCTCGTGCCGCTGCGCCCGTCCGAGATCCTGTACACCTACTCCAAGGTGCTTCCGTACTTCAGCGGATGCGGGCGCACGCTGGAAGGCACGCTCGCGGAGATCGAGAGCGGCGCCATCCAGGCGTCGGACCTGCCCGCGATCGCGGTGATCGCCGCGGAGATGCCGGTCAAGGGAGAGGCGACGAAAACCGACGCGCGGGACGACGACGGGTGGTCGAGCGACGAGGACGCGCGCGGCAAGCGCGGCAAGGGGAAGAGCGCGAGACGCGGCGGCGGCGAGACGCTCGTCGGCGCGCGAAAACGAAACCCGCGAGAGAATGTGAAGGAGACCAAGTTCTTCAGCACGAACAACCGTCGGCTGTGGGTGCTAAAGCAGTGCGAAGCTCGCGGTCTGCTGGGTCCGGAGGGCACGATCGGCGTGCGCCTGCAGCGCCCGGACGTCGCCAAGCGCATGGTGGAGAAGGGCACGCGCAGCTTCCGCGTCGAGCGCGCGACGGACGCGGTGAAGATTCTCGACGTCGACGCGCCGTCGCGCGCGCGCGACGCCGCCGGCGCTCCGGACGCGACGGATCCGCTCGCGGATCGTTCGGAGGAAGACTCCGGCGACGAGGACGACGCGCGACAGCCGCGTTCGAGGGCGAACGCGGGTGAAGCGAGCGGGGACGAAAAGACGAACACGCGCGACGCGTCCGCGGTCGAGCGGTTGACAGAGGCGGTCGAGGACTTCCATCCCGTGTTGCGGCCGTACCACTGACGTCCGCTTCGAAGAACAGAAGAAGAGCGCTTTTTCGAAACCGAAACGTCACCGCCCCTCGGCCTCCCGACTTTTCGCGAGCGCGCCTCGAACGCGCGAAGAGCGTTTTCGTTTCGTCCTCCCGAGGCTCGCCCACGGACCCGCGCGCGCACACCGGCGACCGCATCACTCTAACGCGCGCTTGCCTACTCGTCGACATGGCGAAGATCACGGTACGTCGCGTCGTCGCGCTCTCTCTCGCGGGCGCTTCCGCGCGTTTCCCTCGTGCGCGCCTCCCGCCGCTCTCGCGATCGACGCTCACCCGCTCGGCGTTTCGGCTTCCCAGGATCCCGCCTCGGCGAAGGCGGACGAGGAGAAGAAGGACTGGACGCACGCGTACGCGGAAGACCTGCAGACGGACATCTACACGGAGGTGAACGCGGACCCCAAGGCGACCGTGCACTCGACGGAATGGCGCAAGATCATGCGCGGCGACCCCGTGGAGATCAACCCCTCCGTCGGGAGCGGCTTGAAGATCATGACCGTCGACGAGTGGACCTGCCGTTGGAAGCGCAACGACCGCTTTCCGGAGTGCCTCGCGTGCGACAGCACGGCGACCAAGGAGCACCACTTCATGCAGACGTGGTGCCGCGGCAAGAAGCAGTTCGAGAGCGAGACGCTGTGCATGGACTGCCACATGTTCTCCTGGCGCTCCTACTCCGACCCGGACTTCATGCTGCCGGAGGAGTACGACAAGGTGCGCTGGGAAAAGATGGTGCGAGACAAAGCCGACGCGGACGGCGGCGCGCGATCGTGACGCGACGGTCGCCTTTTTCTTGTCGAGCAGAGCGAAACGCCGATTGAGCCGGTGCGCGCGTGCGAGAGAGCGAAGTGCGTCGATGACGCGCTTCGAAAGACGGTGGAGACCTCCGGTGTCGCGGCGCGGCGTCGCGACGGCGAGACGACGGCGCGAGCGACCGGCGGAGCGACGCTCGATTCGCGAAAATCCGCACTTCTACTTTGCTCGCTCGGCGTTGCTCGCCTTGATCTTGGCGCGCCGCCGCAACTTGACCAGGCGCTTGATGTCCTCGATGTCCATCGCGTCGTACTTCCCCGAGAGCTTCGCAGCCTCCACCTCCTTTTCCAGCTCGCTCAGGGTCTTCCTCGGCTCGATCAAGCCCCACAGCCAGTCCGGGTACGCGTCGTCCGCGCCGAGCTCGGGATCGCTCCCCCCCTTTTTGATGTTGATCCCGGTGGCGACCGTGGCGCTGTGCGTGTGCGCCCGCTCCTCCGGGGCCGCGGCGGCGCCCTTCTTGGCCTTCGCGAGCGAGCCCGACGCGCCGTGGAACCCGCGCGACGCGCCGAAACGCTTCACGAGCGTAGATAGCGCGGACGTCGCGGACGCGGACGTGGACGCGTGCGCCCCGAACGCGCGGCGCGCGAGCGCGGTGGCCATCGCCTCGGTCGCCGCGACGACTGGGGATCGGGGAGGGCGCTTCCTCCGGATACCCGACGGGTGCGCGTGAGATGCGCGCGCGTGAACGCGACCGCGTGTGTCCTCGGCTCGGCGCGACGGATGTGCGCGACGGATCTTAGTCTCGGAAGGTGATCTTCGCCCGACGTAGTGGTCGGCGTGTCTCGCCGGTGTCGCGTGAAGGGGGCGACGTGCGCTTCGACGGGAAACAAGTCGGGGGCTTCGCGCCTTCGGATGATCGGATCGCAGGAAAATGGGAACAGTGTGCAAGAGGCGCCAAACCGTCTGCGGCGAGACGGACCGGCGCGTTAAACGACTCTGTTCATCACACGTTCGTTTCGTTCGCTCGCGCGCGATCTCGGGCGTACCTTCTCGCGGGCGCATGCCTCGCCTCGAGCCTACATCATCTGCTTGTTGCTCAGCAAGATGAGCAGACCTTGTTTCCCGAGCAGGATCTCATTCATGAACGAGATCGCCCCGACCCAGATGATGGGCGAGACGTCCACCCCCCCCACCGGCGGCACGAGCGAGCGCGTGGGCTTCAGCAGCGGTTCCGTGGGCACGTACGCCACCACCCAGGGTAGCCTGGTGTACGGCACGGAGGGGTACCAGGTCATCACGATGCGCACGATGAACATGATCGTGGCGACGTTGAAGAAAGGGCCGAGCGCGCCCGCCACCGCCTTGGCCGTCTCCGGGTCCAGGGGCTCCGAAGCCGCGAGCTGCGTCACCAGGTTGGACGCCGTCGCCACCGCCGCGCGCGCCTCGTCGGACTCCGCGGCGGCGGCGAGCTGCGTGAACAAAGCCGCGGGAGAAGCCTGCGTGATGTGTCGCGAGAATTTTGCGGGTCAGCGCGCGAACGAGAACGGGGCTCTGTGGGGGTGGTCGTCGTCCGATCGGCGTCGTCGACGCGTGATGGTCGTCCAGGGTTGTGCCGACGGGCGGGGACGCACCGCGACGGCGGCCAGCGCGGCTTTGCGCGAGCTCGCGGACGCGCAAGCGGGCGCGACGCATCGTGCCGGGCGCGCGCGCGCGACGACGCCACGGAGGGACGCCACCGGCACGCGGACACCGAGGGTCTTTGCGAGCGCCATTGGTTGTGCTGGTTTGCGAGGAGGCGCTCCCGGCCAACACGTGTCTGACTCGTGATGGCCACGTGCCATTTCGAGTAATAATCACGCTCGAACACACGAACCTGAAACGACATGGATATATGTCTTCACTATGCCGACAGTCGGCAAAACGCGTTTGCGTTGCCATCACCCCTTTTATTGAGACTGATATGTGCATGGAATAATTGTTTGACAATACGAACGATTTGACAACCTTCGAAGTCTCCAAAAGAACTTCAGACGACATCCAGACGACGAGAATCCAGGTTGAGACACCCCCGGCGCCACGTATCTCGCGTTACCGTCTTCACCGGCGAGCGTCCGCGAACCCAGGGACGCCGCGGAGTAGGGCGTGCGGTTCTTGAGCGACGCGCGTGGACCAACGCGTCGGTGCCCCTCATCGGTGTTTTTGTCGAACACTAGAAACCCCGGGCTTTGGGTGTTCGGGTGTCGGGGTCCGACATATCTCGCTTTCGACGGGCGAGATGGGCAACGACGCGAGGGACAAGGAGTCGTTCTTCGACCAGTGCGGCGAGGCGAACCGGTTCACCATCCATGAGATCATTGGCAAGGGGAGCTACGGCGTTGTGTGCTCGGCGACGGACAACAAGACGGGCGAGCGCGTCGCGATCAAGAAAATCACGGACGTCTTCGAGCACGTCTCCGATGCGACCAGGATCCTGCGCGAGGTGAAGCTCCTGCGCGTGCTGAAACACCCGGACATCGTCGAGGTGAAACACATCGTGCTTCCCCCGAATCCACGCGAGTTCAAGGACATCTTCGTCATCTTCGAGCTCATGGAGACGGACCTGCACCAGGTGATCAAGGCGAACGACGATCTCACTCAGGAGCACCACCAGTTTTTCCTCTACCAGCTCCTTCGCGGGCTGAAGTACGTGCACACCGCGAACGTGTACCACCGCGACTTGAAGCCGAAGAACATCCTCGCCAACGCGGACTGCAAGCTCAAGATCTGCGACTTCGGGTTAGCGCGGCCGGCGTTCCACGACAGCGGGCCGACCACCGTGTTCTGGACCGACTACGTCGCCACGCGGTGGTACCGCGCGCCGGAGCTGTGCGGGTCGTTCTTCACCAAGTACACGCCCGCGATCGACATCTGGAGCGTCGGGTGCATATTCGCCGAGATCCTGAGCGGCAAGCCCATCTTCCCCGGGAAGAACGTCGTGCACCAGCTGGAAATCATCACTGACTTGCTCGGCACGCCGCACCCCGATCAGGTGGCGAAGGTGCGCAACGAAAAAGCGAGGCGGTTCCTGGGGAACATGCGCGTCAAGCCGAGGGTGCCTTTGCAGCACCGGTTCCCGAAAGCCGCGCCCGCGGCGCTGGCGCTGCTTGAGAAAATGCTCGCATTCGACCCGGACGAGCGCCCGAGCGCGGAGGAGGCGCTCGCAAACCCGTACTTCGTCGGCCTCGCAGACGCCGCGCGCGAGCCCGCAGCGGAGGTCGTGAGCCGCTCGGAGTACGCCTTCGAGAGCCGCAAGGTGACGCCGGAGGAGGTGCGGGGGTTGTTGTACCGCGAGATCCTGGAGTACCACCCGCAGGCGAAGCGCGAGTTCGAGGGGAGCGAGAACGCGAGCAGCTTCGGATACGCCACGAGCGCGGTGGGAGCGGACTTCGCCGCCGCCGAGGAGGCGGCCGCGGAAGCCGCCAGCCAGGGGAGCACGCCGCGGCGCGAGCTGCGGCGGAGCGCGCAAAGTTTGCCAAAGGAGCGCGTGGAGAACTACCGGGCGGAGGCGGAGCACATGATGGGCGGCGCGGGGGCTCTGAAACGGAGCGACTCTATCTCCACTGCGCGCTCGAAAAAGCCCGTGATGCAGTTGCAGAGCGAAATGGACGAGATGATGGACGCCGCGGACGCCATGTCACTAGACGACCGCGAGCTCGACGAGGCGGCGGCGCAGGCGAGGAGGATGATGGAGGCAAACACGGTCAGATGATGAGAGTAGACGCGTTTCGAATGTCACTCACGGACGCACGCCTCGTGTCTAGATAGATCGACTCTCCACCAGAGCTCGCGCTCGGTCAGCTCACGAGGCATTGGGACGTGTTCTTTCGTTTCCGCTCGTGCGCGCGCTCGACGTGCTCCACGAGCGCGGCGACGTCCGAAAACGCGGCGCCGCACCGCGGACACGTCTCGCGCCCGCCCCCGCCGTTTCTTCGGACTGTTTCTCCGGCCGCGTGCTCCGCCTCGGCGTGCGCGATGAGCGCGGCGAGGTGCGGGAACGAGCGACCACATTGCGCGCACACCTCCCGCGGGTTCCCGGGGGTGGATCCCGAAAGGGCCCGGTTCGCGGGTACGGGCGCCCTCGCGCCGCTCGCCTTTGCGAACGACCTGTGATTTGCGTTTTTCCCGTCCGCGCCGGAGGAAGCGGAAGCGCCCGCGCCTCCGTTGCGAAGCATCGAGCGGTTCCCGCAGGAGTGCGCGTCCGCGTGCCTGTGCTTCAGGCACACCTCCACGCGGCACCGCTTGCACTCGAACGCGTTCACCGCCGAGAGCTTCGTCTTGCACCCGCGCACGGGGCACCGTTTTTTGTTTTCGGGGTTCCGGGACGGATCGCACGCGTCGCGGGCGTGGCGGTCGTACGTGACGTGGATGCTCTCGCCATCGACGTGCTTCACGCTCAGGCCGCAGAGCGGACACACCACGCACGTCGTATCCTGTGTGCGTCGAATCGTCCGTCCGGTGATGTTAACGCGTCACTTTCAGCGCGCGTTAAAAATATCGCGGCGAGTCGCGGCGCGAGAAAGCCCGACCGTGAAATCGAACACCAGGGCGCTCGCGAGTCGCGTTCGCGTTCGGACCACTCGTCGGTTTCGGGATCCGTCGTCGGAGGCTCTCTAACGCACCTGTCTTCCCGGCGCGGCGCAGCCGTGCGATGCTCGGTGCTCCAAGCAGAACGTTTTGAAGCACCCGCGACACTGGAACGGCAGAAAGTCCAGCTGGCCGCACCCTGCGAGTCGGAGACGTGGGAAGACCGTCAGCGAGAGAAACGTTCGGCCGAGAAATCTGAGATCTGCTGCGGCAGAAGGACCTCGCGGTCGTGCGTCACGACGTCGTCGGCGACGTACCAGCGTGCTCGCAGTGCTCACCGAGCCCGGGGAGCTCCATGCCGACGCGCGTCGCGCGCCGCGATTTGGGGAGCCGACGGCGTATCGCTCTCGAGAAACGTTTCGGTCACTTCTTATTCGTAAGACAGGTGAAGCCACCAGCGACCAGACCGAAAAGAACCGCCGACAGCTGCTTTTCTGCAACCGCCGACTGTGAGTTTGTGACCCCGCCTCACTTCATGGGGCGCATCAAGGGGTCCGGCGCGATCGGGGGGTCGGGCGCTCTCGCCACGCCGGCGTCGGTCGCCTCTGTATGGCCGAGCGACGTGCGTTATGTAAGCGCCTTGGTGTGGGGCGAAGACGTGAAGCGCGCCAAGGAAGTGTACGCGAAATACAAGCACTCGAGAGAAGGAGAGCATGTCGTCGCGTCCCCTGCGTCTGTGCGCAAGACCGTCCGGTGGCGACGCGTGGACGACCCTAACCACCCAGCGTTCGGCGAGAACGGGCTGTTCGCTGCGCGCAGGCTGAACCCCGGGGAGCACGTCGTGGACTACCTCGGGTACGTCTGCTTGAGCGGAAACGAAGATCCGCTCAGCGACTATTCCGCGAGCTTCGGGGAGCACCACGAACTGGCGCTCGACGCGGCGAGAGTGGGCAACGAGGCGCGCATGTGCAACGATTTCCGGAACACGGGGAAGCGCGCGAATGCGGTGTTCGACCAGTACAGGGACGCGGCGGGCGACCAGAAGCTCGCCATCTTCGTGCACAGCGCGTCCATAAAAAAGGGCGAGGAGATCCTCGTGTCGTACGGCAAGGGGTTCTGGCGAGCGCGCCGAGACGCGTCGTCGCTCGAGACGGTCGAATAGAGTCGATCGTGATCATCAGAGTCACGTTCTGGCCGCTCTTCTAGTCGCTGTCGCTGTCGCTGTCTTCGCTGCTGTCCTCGGACTCCTCGTCGGCTTCCTTGAGCCACGCCACGAACGGCGCGGCTAACTTGAGAAACTTTTTGTCCTCCTCCTCCGCGCCCTCCTTCTCGCGCGCCCACGACAGCACGGAAACCTCCGAGAGCACGTCCATGTCGTACAGCATGTGCAGGATCTTGGCGAACGCGGGCACGAGCAGCGAGCCGCCCATGCCCCGGAACACCTCGTCCTCGGAGCAGTACTCCTCCAGCGTGAGCAACATCTCCACCTGGTCGTCCTCCGATTTAAGAAAGCGCGCCAGCAGAGGCGCCCACCGCGCAACCTTCTCGCGCGTCAACTTGAGCAACTCGGCGGCGGAGCCCGGCGGCGACGCGGGGTACAGCTTCAGGTTTTCCTTCGTCACGTCCTTCGGCGCGGGGAGCACCAAGCCCAGCACGGTCATCAGCACGTACCGCGCGATGTCCGCGAACGTGCGGTTCTCCGCCATCTTCAAGCCCTGCAGCTCCACCACCGCGTTGGCCTCGGCGTAGCCGTGCTTCACGCACCGCAGAAACGTCTCGGCGACTTCGCGGCGGAACACCGTCTCGCCGCCTTCGTCGTCGTCAGACTCGGACCCCGAGTCGTCGCTCCCGTCGGCGCCACCGCCGCCGCGCCGCGCGCGCGACGCCTCGTCGTCCGAGTCCGCGTACGCCTCGGCGGCGTACGCGGCGGCCGCGCGCGAGAAATCGGGGGGGGCGACCGAAAAACGCCACTCGTTTTTCTGTTCGCTCCCGTGGAGGTGCCACGCGTGCCCGGCGCCCGTCGCGCCGACCGCCCCCGCGGACCACACCGGCTCGCCCTGCTCGTCCACGCTCGGCAAACCCTGCTTGGCTCGGGCGAGCGCGACGGTTTCGCGGTCCGTCAACACGAACGACGCTGAGTTCGTCGAGCCCGTCGCCGCCGAGCGCCTCGCCGCCGCGTCGTCCTCGTCCTCGCCGAACCCGGATGGGGCGCCGCGCCCGCCGAAGGCGCGCGCCGCGCCGCGCGGCGCCGAGCCGAACCCTCCGCCGCCCGGGGTCCCGCCCAGGCTCGCCCGCCGCCCGTCGCCGGGCAGGCTGCCCACCTCCAGCCCGTCCTCGTCCGAGTCGTACTCGTCCTCGTCGTGCGCGGGCTGCGTCGCCAGCGACAGCCGCGCGTAATCCGCGACGACGTGCCCCGCACCGATCACCACGCCGTATGACAGCACGGCGCCCTTCCCCACGACGGCGCCCGCGTGCACGACGACATCCTCGCAGAGAAACGCGGAGGTCACGGTCGCGCCGTCGTGGATCGTGACGTTTTTCTGCACGTACGACCCGGTCACCGCGCAGTCCTTCCCGACCACCACGCCCCGCCCGAGCGTGGACGCCTCAACCGCCGACCGCTCGCCGACGGCGCACCCCTCGCCGAGCACGGCGCCCGGGCCGACGCGCGCCGTCACCGCTACGTCGACGTTTCGCTCGCGGTACGCGTTCCCGAAGGCGTGCGCGTACGTGCTCCGCTCGCCGCGGGGCAGCGCGTTCGCGTCGGGGGTCATCGGGTACGTCCATCTTCCCACCACATCCCGGGACACGGCGTCGTACGTCCGCAGCGAGTCCACGCGGACGGCGTACTCGTGCTTTTCCAAAAAGTGCGCGTAGATGTCGTTCCCGAGCTCGCGCTCGTTGAGCGTGCCCACCACGAAGTCGCGCCGGACGTTCTGGTAGTCGAAGTTATCCGTGAACAGGTACAGCACCTCGGGCGCGCAGATGTCCACGTGGCAGTCCAGCAGGTCCGTCCGCACGCGCACGTTCGCGTGGTCGGAAAACAGCGAGGCGTCCACGGCGACGGGCGAGAGATGCGGTTTTTTCGCGGCGGATCCCGCGAGCGGGACGTCGCTCGGCGCGGCGTGCGCCTCGTAGTGCAGCACGCGGTCGATCGCCGGGTCCGTGACCACCACCAGGTTGGATTCGCCGAGCCGGTCTTCGCGAGTCTGTCGCGTGACGGGCTTGAAGCACATGGTCATGATGGCGAGCTTTTCTTTTTTCCGGCGATCGACGTGCGCCTTGAGGGCTCTTCGCAAATCCATGTTGGCCACCACGTCGCCGTGCACGAGCACGAAATCCGCGCGCACGACGTGCCTGTGGTCGATCAGACGCAGCGCCTCACCCGCGCTGATGCAGTTGGTGGAGACGATCGTGTGCACGACGAACCCGCTCGTGCTGCTCCAGGCGCTTTGCTCCAGGTACGTCGTGATCTGCTCGGCGTGCGCGCAGCAGAACACGAACACCTCCTCCACGCCGTTGGACGCGAGGAACTCCAGCACGTACTCGATCATCGGCACGTTCGCCAGGGGAAGCAGAGCCTTGGGGCGCTCCAGGGTGATCGGGCGGAACCTCTGGTGGTCGTTCGCGAGACGGCGGGAGAAGGCGCGTGCGCGAAACGAGCGCGGTCAGCCCTACGTTCGTCGAGGCGCTCGAGAGTCGTGGCGGCCGCGCGTGATCCGCGAACGCGCGTCGATCGAGCGATGGGCACGCGCGCGGCGGTAGGGTTATTTCGAGGAAAGGCGTCGTCGCGCACCTGCGTGAAGCTGTCCGCCAGGACGACCGCCTGGAGCGGGACCTTGGCCTCCTCACCGCTCTTAGGCTTCGGCATGGCGACAGGCGTGCGCCTCGGGCCTGGGAAGGCCGATCGGTAATGCGCAGCACGTTCTCTCCACCGACCGCAGATCGCCGGCGCGGAAACGTCGGCTCGCGTCGACGAGATCCGCCCTGCGCGTTTCGCCGAATTTCGTTCATCTGTTCAGAGATTTGCACGCGTCTCATCTCTTCGCTGCACTTCGCGCCGAACGCGTAAAGACATACTACGCATGACATCACAACACCTATAGACGGACGAAACGCATTCCTCAAACGTCTCTATCGGTACGCCTCGGGCAAATCCAGCGCTCCCTTCCCCAGAGTCAGGATCGCGTCCACCAGCACTTCCTTCTTGTGCGCGCGGTAGGAGACGCTCGAGCGCGTCGCGTCTGAGACGATTCCCTCCTCCCCGCGCAAAATCGCCGCGTCGCGTTTGAGATCCGTCGGCATCTGACGCAGGAGCTCCGCGCAACGCCTCGCGATATCGGCGTGGGCGGAGTTCACGTCGACGTCGAGCATCTCCTTCCCCTTCGCGACGCCCGCGTCTGTTCCGGCGTACGCCGCCGCGAACAGACTCACCAGCCTCGCGTCCGCGCGACCGCCGGGCAGCACCTTCAGTCTCGGCTCAGCGTTCATCAGCGCTCCGTCCTTGGTGGACGCCAGCAGATCCTCCGTGGCGCGCACGGCGGCGCGCGCGGCGCTCTCGCGCGCGTTCGCCTCTTCGTCCTCACCAGCGTCCCAGAGCTCGGGGTGGAACACCATGTGCCACGAAAGCGCGTGCTCGATGTCCTGGAACACCACAACGTCGTCGTGCGGGTTGCGAGGCGGCGTGAATCCGTAATACATCAGGAAGTGGTCGTTGCTCCGCTCGCCGTAGCTCATGGTCGCCTCGTCGCCGGGCGCCAGCGCTTTCGTCGCCGCGAACGCGATCGTGCCCGAGCCGTCCAGCGCGCTCCACGCCACGTTATCCGCGTCTCTCGCGGGAGGCCACATCTGCTTTTTGGAGACGGTTTCGGCGTCGTCGGCGCCTCTCTCGAAAAACGACGCCTCCGGGTCGTACTCGTCCCCGGCGTGGTTCAGCAAATCGGCGAGCGGCAGCAAAGCGCGGAAGTACCCCTGGTTTTGTTCGCCGGCGACGCCGTACGTGCGCGAGTGCACTACTGAGACGGCCGCGGCGAACGCGTCGTGGTCCGCTCCCGCGAGCGCGGAAGGGCACTGCGCGGAGAGGGTCTCGTGCCACTTCCGCACCGCGTCGCGCATTTCGCGCGCCTCCGCCACGGCGGGGGGGTACTGCAGACCGACCACCTCTTCTTCCGCGTACAGCAGCGGCGACCCCGGGACAGACGCGGGGACGAGCGCGAGGTAGGGCGCGTATTCCGAGTCTTCGCCTTTCGCGCGTTCCTGGAGCACTCTGCACGCCAGTCGTACCCCCCACGGCGCGTTCATCATCGTCTCCCAGGACTCCGGGGGATGGCCTTCCTGGGCGTCGCAGATGCCCATCTCGAGGGGCAACGAGAGCACGGGCTCGTCCACCGCGACGTCGCGGCTCGCCTCGAGCCCCCTCCCCTTGTTGGACGCGTCGGGGAGACGCACGGAGAGGCCGCTCCCGGTGGCCCCGCGCTCGACGCACCACCGAACCAACGCGCCGACAGCCTCGCGCTCGCGAACCTCCTCGTCCGATTCGACGTACGCGCGCGCGTCTTCGGTCTCGGCGGGGACGTCGGCGGTGGGCGCCTTCTCCTTCGTTTTCGTCGATGCCCGAGAGGGGCCGGCGACGTCGTCGCCGGGCTGGTCGACGAACGACGCTCGAGCGACGCGCGAAACGCGCCGGGGTGCGGCCGCGCCGCCGCGGCGGGTGCCGCGAACCGGCGGCGCGAGACGCGCGGAGGTGACCGCACGGAGGTGTTGCGCCATCGTAGAGTGACCCTTATCCAAAGCTGTTGCCCCGAAAAAGTGCCGCTTCGAGCCTTTGACGATGGACAACCGTCGCAGCTTTTCGTTCTTGGATCTCGTATCGGTCGGGCGCTCACCAGAGGGCGGCGCGCATGGCGGCGCGTGACGCGGGCGACGCGGTCAACGCCACGGATGGCGGCCCAGACGTGGGCGTCCGGGTGGAGGACCCGGACCCGGACTCCGCGAACGGCGACGGGCTCCTGCTCTCTTTCCACGAGGAAATCGTGGACGAGCTGTTGGAGCGAGACGGTCTGACGGTGATGGCGGAAGGGCTGGGTGTGAGCGAAACGCTCGCGGGAATCATCAGGGCGCTTCCGCGGGCGATCGCGCCCCCCAAAACGTCCGACTCGGCGCTCGCCGCCTTGTTGCTGCCGTCGACCGACCACCCCGCCGCGATGAGACACACCAGCGGCGCGTCCGCGTCCACCTCCACCTCGAGGCTTCCGTCGAGAACGTCCGACGGGGCTGGGGCGACGCTCATCCTCGGGTTGAACGACGCGCAGAAGCGCGCGCTGCGCGTGCACTTGAGGCGCCTCGCCCCCGACACGCCGTTCCCCCCCGAGATCACGGCGGATTTCGCCGGCGCCGACCGGCGCAAGGCGTACGACGCGGGCGGGCCGATGTTCGTCACGACGCGCATCGCCGCGGTGGACATCCTGAGCGAGCGTTTGCCGCCGAGGCGCGTCGCCGGGCTCGTCGTCTGCAACGCGCACCGAGTCACCGACTTCTCCGGCGAGGCGTTCGTCGCGCGTCTGTTCCGCGCGAGCAACCGCGTGGGGTTCGTGCGCGGCTTGACCGACCGACCCGGCGACCTGGTGCGCGGCTTCAACGGCGTCGAGCGCGCGATGAAGGCACTCATGGTGCGCCGCGTGAACCTCTGGCCGAGGTTCCACCTGGGCGTGCGCGCGTGTCTCGACGCGCACGCGCCCGAGGTGGTCGAGCTGAGGCAGCCGCTGTCCCCCGCCACGCGCCAGATCCAGGACGCGATCGTCGAGGTGATGCGCGCGTGCATGTCCGAGCTCAGGCGGAGCAGGCACGTGGACACCTCCGAGCTCACCGTGGAGGCTGGCCTGCACAAGTCCTTCGACCGCGTGCTGCAGCGGCAGCTGGACCCGGTGTGGCACAGCGTCTCGCGCAAGCTGAAGCAGATCGTGTACGACTTGCGCACGCTACGCAACCTCGCGACGTACCTTCTCCGGTACGACGCCGTCACGTTCCTGCGCTACCTCGAGACGCTGCGCGTCGCGGAGGGCCGCGAGTCCGTCTGGCTCTACACGGACGCGGCGCACACCATCTTCGAGCAGGCCAAGCGCCGCGTCTACGTGCTGCGGAAAAGCGGCGCCGCGGCGAGCGCGCCGCCGCGCGCTTCGCGCGACGGCGCGGAGACCGACGCCGTGACGGAGATCGCCGCGCCCGAGGCGATGCGCCCCGAGACCGAGCTCGAGACCGTGCTCGAGCCCATGCCCAAGTGGACGCTGCTGGAGGAGATCGTGGAGGAGGTGCGGCTGGAGAAGCGGAAGCTGCGGCGGCGCATGCTCGCCGAGAAGGAGGGCGGAGCGCGCGATGCGGTGGACCTCACCGGCGCGTCGGAAGACGCGGGCGTCGAGGCGGACTTCGCGTCGCAGGCGGGCCCGGGCGACGCAAGCTACGCGCCCACGATCGAAGAGCGGTTCGGGCAGGGGCCGCTCCTGGTCGTGGCCAAGGACGACGCCACAGCGAGCCAGCTCGCCAACCTCCTGTGCTTCGGAGCCGAAAAGCTGATGCGCGCCATCTGGGGCGAGTACCTCGAGCGCCAGCGCGCCGCGGGGACCGCCGGCGCCGCCGCGCGGGCCCGCGGCGCGCGCGGGGGGCGGGGGGGGCGGGGAGGTGGGCTGGCGGCGTCTAGGGCGCCCGCGAGGGCCAAATCTGCGAAACCGCTCAGTCGCATGGACCGCATGCGCGCGGCGATGATGGGCGAGGAGAGCGTGGCGCCGAAAGCCGGCGGCGGCCGCGGCGGCCGCGGCGGCCGCGCGCGCCCCAACCCCGCGGCGGGCCTCGCCGGCG
>MDSV01222879.1_pt1 | contig 15257 bp, 16 predicted proteins | sample 810851 | NCBI WGS metagenome assembly MDSV01 (sample SAMN05326640, study PRJNA326480) | marine metagenome | isolation source: seawater | place: Atlantic Ocean: North East | collected 2012
AATACATAAAATTCTCGGTTCAAGTTTAAAAAACAAAAAGATTTCATTTTTAGGTGTAACCTTTAAGCCAAATACAGATGATATGAGAGACTCTACAAGTCTAAAGATGATACCTTACTTATGTAAGAAAGGGGCTTTAATAAATTATTATGACCCCTCAGGTGAAAAACGAGAATTTAAAAAAATAAAAAACTGTTTCTTCAAAAATAACATCAAGGATAATTGTAATAACGCTGATTTAATTATTCTACTTACGGAATGGGATGAATTTAAAAGTATTGATTTTAAAAAAGTTGTAAAAAATAAGAATTTTAAATTATATGATTTAAGAAATCTTTATAATCCAGAGGAAATGAGAAGAAATAAAATTAAATATTTTTCTGTTGGTAGACCAAATACTAATTAAGCTCAAATATTGCATCAATCTCAACAGCTGCTCCTAATGGTAAAGAATTTACGCTAACGGCGGCCCTCGAGTGAATTCCCGCTTGATCAAACACTTTTTTTAAAAGTTCTGAAGCAGAATTAATGACTTTAGGTTGATCGATAAAATCGTCAGATGAATTAACGTATCCAGTAATTTTGACACATTTTTTAACTTTGTTTAAATCATTTTTACAAGCAGCTCTTATTTGAGAAATTATATTTATACCGCACAAAAAAGCAGCATCTTGAGCCTGTGTAAGATTTAAATCCTTACCAACTTTTCCTTTAGTAATTTTACCTTCTGAATTTATTGATATTTGTCCAGAAATAAAAATCAAATTTCCAGTTTGAGTATATGCCGCATACGAGCCAACTGGTTTAGGAGCTTCTGGTATTACAATATTTAATGATTTAATTCTATCATCAATTATCATTTAATTTTTTTTTTAATATTTTTATAGCTCTGATCTATAGTTTTGTTCTCGCTACTAAATTTTTTAATCTTCTTAAAACCTTTTCCAATAAAATTGCATTCAGGGTTAAGTTTCTGAAGCCCTGTTGCACAATTAGCTTTCTTTTCTTGAGAGAAAACTGGATATTGAATAAAAATTACTAATAAAATTGTTAAAAATATTCTCATTTTTTCTTACTTTTTTTCTTAACTCTATCATATTCTTTTCTTTTTTCTATTAATATTAAAGCTTCTTCCATAGTTAATTCGTTTGGATCTTTTTCCTCTGGTATTGTTGCATTAAGAGATTTATATTTTATATAAGGACCATATTGTCCCTTCATAATCCTTACTGGTTTTTTATCTTCAGGATGTTCACCTAAATCTTTAATAAGCGATGATGATATTCTTCCAGGTTTTGCCTCAGCAATCATAGTAACTGCTCTATTTAAACCAATAGAAAAAAGATCTTCTATATTTTCAAGTCTTGCAGATTTGTTTTCACATTTTAAATATGGTCCAAATCTTCCTGAGTTAAGAGTTATATCTTGGCCATTTTCTGGATGTTGTCCTAAAACTTTTGGAAGTGAACATAAATATTTTGCCTTTTCTAAATCCACACTATCTACATCTATTCCTTTTGGAATAGAAACATTTTTAAGATGATCATTTTCATTTTTTTTCTTCCTACCTTTTTTCTTTTTTAATTCAAGTTCATCTTTTTCTTTTTCATATTGAAGGTAAGGACCAAATCTTCCATTTTTTAAGTATATATCTTTTCCGTTGATGTTTTGGCCTAGCAACTTGGGTTCTGCTAAGTTATATTGAGCAGCGGCTTTAGCTTTAGATAATGGCCTAGTAAATTTACACTCAGGATAATTTGAACAACCTATAAAAGCACCTCCTCTAAAACTATTTTTAAGACTTAATTCACCATCAGAACAAAGTTTACATTTTCTATCTATGGCATTTTTTTTGTCTCTCTCGAAGATTAACGCTCCCAAACTTTCATTTAATAAATCTAACACTTCTCTAGTTCTTTTTTCTTTAACTTTTCCTACATTTTCATAGAAGTCTTTCCAGAAACTTTCTAAGACCTGAACCCATTCAATCTTACCACTAGTTATTTCATCAAGTTGATTTTCTAGATCTGCTGTAAAATTATAATCAACATATTTGGAGAATAATTTCTCTAAAAATGCTGAAATTAGCTTACCTCTATCTGTTGGATGAAATCTTTTATTTATTAATTCAACGTAATTTCTAGTTGATAATACTGAAATAATACTTGCGTATGTAGATGGTCTTCCAATACCAAGCTCTTCCATTTTTTTTACTAAACTTGCTTCTGAATATCTTGGAGGCGGATCTGTGAAATGCTGCTCATCATTTAATTTTAAAATACTTATTTCTTCGCCTACTTTTACTTCAGGTAAAATATTTTTTGCATCCTCATCAGACTCTTGAACTTGATACACTTTTAGAAAACCATCAAATTTGATAACAGACCCGCTAGCTCTAAAATTTATCTTATTATTTTCAGATGAAATAATAATTGTATTTCTATCAAATTCAGCTGGCTTCATTTGAGATGAAAGAGCTCTACTCCATATCAGTTCATAAAGTTTGAACTGATCTGCGTTTACGTATTTTTTAATATCTACGGGCTTCATTTTAATATTTGTTGGTCTTATCGCTTCATGTGCCTCTTGTGCATTTTTAGCTTTTTTTCCGGTGTAATTATTTGGAGTGTCAGGCAAATATTTTGAACCATAATCTTCATTAATAAATTTTCTAAAATCTTCTATAGCCTCTTTTGAAATATTTGTACCATCTGTTCTCATATAAGTTATCAAACCAGTTGTTTCACCCTCTATGTCCACTCCTTGATACAAACGTTGGGCAATTTGCATTGTTCTCGAAGCACCAAAGCCAAATCTTCCAGAAGCTGTTTGTTGCATTGTAGATGTAGTAAAAGGCGCTAATGGATTTCTTCGATATAATTTAGTATTAACGTCAGCGATCTTAAATTTTGTCTTATTAATTATATCTATAGCTTTTTGAATTTCCTCATTATTTTTAAAAGAAAATCTCTCAATTTTTTCACTGTTAAATAAACTTAGTTTAGAAAAAATATTCTTATTATCTTTGCTTGTGAAATCTGATGTAAGTGTCCAATATTCTTCTGGTTTAAATAATTCTATTTCTTTTTCTCTTTCAGTAATTAATTTTAAGGCTACTGACTGAACTCTTCCAGCAGATTTAGATCCGGGAAGTTTTGTCCAAAGAATAGGAGATATATTAAATCCTACAAGATAATCTAAAGCTCTTCTTGCTAAATAAGCTTCAACCAATGGTAAATGAATTTCTCTTGGATTTTTAATTGCAGCAAGTATTGCTTTCTTAGTTATTTCATTGAATACAACTCGCTCTAAACTTTTATCTTTGAGAAGTTTCTTTTTTTCCAATACCTCTTTTACATGCCAAGCTATTGCCTCACCTTCACGATCCGGGTCAGTAGCTAAAATAATTTTCTCAGAGTCTTCTGCAGCAACTGTAATCTCTTTTAAATATTTTTTTGAAAAAGAGTCGATTTCCCACTCCATTTGAAATCTATTGTCAGGATCGACAGATCCATTTTTAGACGGCAGATCTCTTATGTGTCCATAACTAGCTAGAACGAGATAATCTTTTCCTAAATATTTATTAATGGTTTTTGCTTTAGCAGGACTTTCTACTATAACTAAATTCATCTAATTAACTTAATTTCAAAATTTAACCAATTTGTCAAATTTATCAGAATTTTGGTTCAAAAAGTCAATAAATTAAAACTTTATTTTAGTTTCAGTTTTATTCTTTAGTCTTAAGATATTTTCCCTGTGAGTAAAAACAACAATTATAAAAAAGATGAAAAAGATAAAGTCAGATAATATTTTATCGGAAAAAAAAGAAAATAAAAAAACGTTCAACGAACCAAGGATTGACGATAGTGAAGAATATTTTGTAAGAGAAAACACAATTAACCAGGAGACAGAAAAAACTAACGCTAAATTAAAAGAGAGTGCCAGAACTACACCTAAATAGGTTGCAACGCCTTTACCACCTTTAAATTTTAACCAAACAGGAAATATATGTCCTATTAAACATATTAGACCGCTTAATAAAATGAGGTCTGGATATATTTTTTGTGTTAAATAAATTGTTAAATAACCCTTAGCAACGTCAAATAACAAAGTTGATGCAGCTAATAACTTTTTTCCCGTCCTCAAAACATTAGTTGCACCTATATTACCGGAACCCATTTCTCTGATATCTTTTTTTAAAAAAATTTTAGTTAAAATCAACCCAAAAGGAATTGACCCAATAATATATGAAAATAAAAAAATTATTAAAACTTCAATATTCACGATTGACTATATAATAGTTCACCATTTAAAAAAGTCATCAAAATCTTACCTTGTAATTTTCTGTTTTCTATAGCAGTATTTTTTGACTTTGATTTTAATTTGTCAGCCTTAACAACCCAGGGTTTTTCTAGATCAAAAATACATATATCTGCACTCATTCCTTTTTTAAGAGAACCTTTATTTATTTTCAAAATCTTTGCGGGATTTATTGTGAGAACTTCAATAATTTTATTTAATGGCAAACTCTTATTGTGGTAAAGTTCTAAGGACAAAGGCAAAAGAGTTTCAACACCTATTGCGCCTTGAGCTGCTTGTGCAAAAGGCAGTCTTTTACTTTCCTCATCCTCTGGAACATGGTCTGAAACAATTACATCTATTAAATTTTGTTTTATACCATTAATTAAAGACACTCGATCATGTTCAGATCTTAAGGGAGGAGATAACTTTAAGAAAGTTTTGAATTCACCAATATCATTTTCGTTTAATGAAATATTATTAATAGAAACACCTACCGAGAAAGACTTTCCATTTCCCTTGTTTTTTTTAACTACTTCAAGAGATTTTGAGGAAGAAATTTGATTTATGTGATATCTACATGGATACTTTTCTAATAATGAAAGATCTCTCTCAATAATAATTTTTTCTGCTACATCACTTATCCCTTCGAGCCCTAATCTTGTAGCTATCTCACCATCGTTGATATTACCATTTTTTGAAAGTTCGTAATCTTCGGCATGTTGCATTATTAAAACACCTAAGTCTGATGCATAATTCATAATTCTTGTCATTATCTCAGTGTTCTGAATAGTTCTTTTTACATCAGAAAAAGCTACGATGCCTTTGGCAGTTAATAAACCAAATTCAGTCATCATTTCACCTTTCATTTCTCTAGTTAGTGATGCGCATGGATAAATATTAATTTTAGCTTTATCCCTTCCTCTTCTGATAATGAAATCTACCATTGAAACATTATCAATAACTGGTTTGGTGTTAGGCATTGAAACAACTGAGGTAACTCCTCCAGCAAGAGCAGCTTGACTTAAAGTTCTAAAATTTTCCTTATATTCATAACCTGGCTCACCTACAAAAACTTTCATATCTACTATTCCAGGTATCAATATATTTTTTTTTGCATCAATTACTTCATAAGACGAAGAAATTTCATTTTTATTAATTTTTTTTCCAATTTCCTCTATTTTTCCTTTCGAGTCTATTATTACTCCACCTATTTCATCCATATTTTGAGATGGATCTATGATTCTTGCGTTTATAATTGCTTTTTTTTTCATTTATTTTTTACAGTATATTTTTAAACATGCCATTCTTACTGCAACTCCTAATTCAACCTGTTCCTTCACTAGACTTACATTTATATCGTCAGCTAACCTAGTATCAATCTCTACACCTCTATTCATAGGGCCAGGATGCATTATTAAAGCATCTTTACTTGCATACTTTAATTTTTCTGTTGTTAAGCCAAAATATTCATAATATTCTCTTTTTGATGGCAAAAAAGATCCGTGCATTCTTTCGTTTTGTATTCTTAACATCATCACAATATCGCATGCATCTAAACCTTTTTTCATATCGGTAAAAGATTTTACACCTAATTTTTCAATATTTTCTGGCATTAAAGTTTTTGGAGCAATTATATTAACTTCTGCACCTAACATATTCATTAGATAAATATTTGATCTTGCAACCCTCGAATGAAGTATGTCTCCACATATTGCAATTTTTAATCCTTCAATTTTTCCTTTTCTATTAATTATTGTTAGAGCATCTAATAATGCTTGCGTTGGATGTTCTCTCCTCCCATCTCCAGCATTTATTACAGCACAATTGACTTTTTGCGATAATAAATTAGGTGCGCCCGAGTCTTGGTGTCTAATCACGATAATGTCAGGATGCATTGCGTTTAGAGTCATTGCTGTATCAATTAAAGTTTCGCCTTTTTTTAAAGCTGAATTTCCTACATTAATTGACATTACATCAGCACCTAATCTTTTACCCGCAAGGTCAAAAGAGCTTTGTGTTCTTGTTGATGGTTCAAAGAATAAATTGATTTGTGTTTTTCCCCTTAAGATATCAATCTTTTTTGAACTACTCCTATTTAATTTTATAAATTTTTTTGCCTGATCTAGTATCTCTTTTGCTTCAAGAATTGAAAGATTTTGGATACCAAGAAGATGATTTATTTCATTTTTAATAGCTACGTTTTTTTTTGGTACTGCCATTAAAATCAACTCTATAGGCCTTTTCTATTGTCATATCAAGTATTTTTTTTAGTTAAATAATCTAAAGCTCCCTGTAATATGAATTGAGCAGCATTTTCATCTAATTTTTGAACTCTTTTACTAGTATTTACATCTAAATTACTAGATAATTTAAACGCCCCTTCACTTGATAACCTTTCATCCCACATTGTGATATATTGAGTAATATCTTTTGATAAATTGATAGCTAAATCCTTAGCTGATTGAGATGATGAGCTAGATGAACCATCCATATTTAATGGGTTTCCAATCACCACTCCTTTAATGTCATTATCTATAATAATTTTCTTTATTTCCTTCAAAAAAATAGAATACTCATTTTTTATTAACGTCTTATAAGGCGTTGCTATAATTTTGTTTTCATCAGAAATAGCAATCCCAATACGTTTTTTTCCGGGGTCAATACCCATTAGCCTTGATTTTTTGTCTAGTTTTTTCTTAAATTCTTCAATATCCAACATATATTTATTATATTTTATGGTATTAATTATCTATATAATTAACTTAAATCACAGATGTCTATAGATAAAGATAAAATTAAACATATTAGTAAATTAGCAAGAATCTCAGTAGACTCAAAGAAATCAGACTCTTTAGCTAAGGATTTGACATCTATATTTAAATTTATAGAGCAATTAAATGAAATTAATACGGATAATGTAGAGCCTTTGTCATCTATTTTGAATACACCACTTCGATCAAGAGAAGATAAAATTGATGATGGAAAAATTAGAGAGAAAATTCTAAAAAATTCACCGCAAAAAAATGAAGAATTTTTTGTTGTACCAAAGGTTATAGAATAGTGTCTGAACTTACTAAAAAAAATTTATCGGAAATAATAGATTTAATAAAAAATAAAGATATAAAATCTGAAGAACTTACTCAATTATATATAAATAAAATTACCAAAAGCAAAAAACTTAATGCTTATATTACAACTTGTTTTGATCACGCGATTCAAGAATCTAAGAAATTCGATAAAAATCCTAATTTTAATAGTTTGTTACCAGGCATACCTTTAGCGGTAAAAGATCTTTTTTGCACCGATGGATTTAAAACTACCGCTGGTAGCAAGATGCTTGAAAATTTTATACCTAATTATGAGTCAACTGTTACAGAAAATATCTGGAAAGAAGGTGCAATTTTATTAGGAAAATTAAATTGTGATGAATATGCGATGGGTTCATCTAATGAAACAAGTTACTTTGGGAATGTTATAAATCCAATTGCGGAAAATACAGTTCCTGGTGGTTCTTCCGGAGGTTCTGCGTCTGCTTTGGCGGCTGAACTAACTCCTGCCACTATAGGAACAGATACCGGGGGATCAATTAGGCAGCCCGCTTCATTCACTGGAACAGTGGGATTAAAACCTACTTATGGTTTGTGTTCACGATGGGGTATTGTTGCTTTCGCATCATCTTTGGACCAAGCTGGTCCAATGACTAAATCAGTAAAAGATTGTTCTATTATGTTAGAAGCCATGGCAGGATTCGATAAAAAAGATTCAACTTCAATAGAGAAAAAAAAAGAAAATTATTCTAAAAATTTAAAAACAAACATCGAAGGTCTTAAAATTGGGATACCGAAAGAATATAGAGTTGAAAATATGCCAAAAGAGATTGATGAGCTTTGGAACAAAGGAAAAAATATATTAAAAGATTTAGGAGCTAATTTAATAGATATTTCACTCCCTCATACAAAGTATGCTTTACCAACATATTATATAGTTGCCCCAGCTGAAGCTTCCTCAAATTTAGCTAGATACGATGGTGTTAAATACGGTTTCAGATCATCTAAAGGTAAAGATCTAATTGAAATGTATGAAAACACAAGATCTGAAGGATTTGGAGATGAGGTAAAAAGAAGAATTTTAATTGGAACTTATGTTTTGTCATCCGGATATTATGATGCTTACTATTTAAAAGCTCAAAAGGTAAGACAACTTATAAAAAAAGATTTTGATCAAAATTTTGGAAAAGTCGATGCTATTTTAACTCCATCGACACCAAGTTCAGCTTTTAAAATTGGTGAAAAGGCAAATGATCCTATCTCCATGTATTTAAACGATATATTTACTGTTCCAGTTAATTTAGCTGGTTTACCTGCAATTTCAGTACCAGCTGGTTTAGATAAAAAAGGCTATCCTTTAGGGTTGCAGTTAATTGGCAAGACTTTAGATGAACAAAAAATACTCAATATTGCTTTTGCTTTTGAAAAAAATTGTAATTTCAAAAACGAAGTTAAGAATTGGTGGTCATGAATAAAGATAAATTTGATTATTTTATTAAAGGGGAAAAAAATCAGTACGAAGTAATTATTGGTTTAGAAGTTCACGCACAAGTGTCTTCTAATTCAAAACTTTTTTCAGGATCTGCTACAAAATTTGGTGCAGAACCCAACAGCCAAGTAAGTCTTATAGATTCTGCTTTTCCAGGCATGTTACCTGTAATTAATAAAGAATGTATTAATCAGGCAATTAGAACCGGTCTAGGTTTAAATGCTAAGATAAATAACTATTCAGTGTTTGATAGAAAAAATTATTTTTATGCTGATTTACCACAAGGCTATCAAATTTCTCAATATAAAAATCCAATAGTAGGGGAGGGAAAAGTTTTATTAGATATGCCATATGGTTCAAAAGAAATTGGTATAGAGAGGCTACATCTAGAACAGGATGCAGGAAAAAGTATTCACGACATTGATCCATCTAACACGTTTGTTGATCTAAATCGATCTGGGATAGCTTTAATGGAAATTGTGAGCAAACCTGACTTAAGATCACCTGAAGAAGTAAACGCTTACATAAAAAAATTGAGAACAATAATGAGATATTTAGGTACCTGCGATGGAAATATGCAAGAGGGATCTCTAAGAGCAGATGTAAATGTTTCGGTAAGAAAAATTGGTGATAAAAAATATGGAACCAGATGTGAAATTAAAAATGTTAATTCGATTAAGTTTATGCAAATGGCGATTGAATATGAAGCGAGAAGACAGGTTGAATTGATTGATAATGGTAAAGAAATTAGTCAGGAAACTAGATTGTTTGATGTAAAAAAAAATGAGACAAGGTCAATGAGATCTAAAGAAGACGCTCATGACTATAGATATTTTCCAGATCCTGATTTGTTGCCATTAAATTTTGATAAAAAATTAGTAGAAGATTTAAAAAAATCTTTACCTGAATTACCTGATAAAAAAAAAGAGAGATTCATAAAAGATTATGGACTTAATTCTTATGAAGCTAATGTATTAGTTTCTGAAAAAGAAATTTCGGATTATTACGAGGAAGCAGCTAAAGCGTCCGACCAAAAACTAGCAGCAACTTGGATGATGGGAGATTTATTCGCAATGTTAAATGACAAAGGTCTTGATATTTCAAAATCACCCATATCTGCAAAAAATTTAGCTGAACTAGTGCAATCAATTAAATCAGGCGAAATTTCAGGTAGGATAGCAAAAGAAGTTTTTGAAATTATGATTGTTAGTGGAGATAACCCAAGAAAAATTATTGACACTAAAGGGATGAAACAACAAAGCGACCCTAAAGAATTGGAAAAAATGATAAATGAAATTATAAATAAAAATAAAGATAAAGTTACACAATATAAAGCTGGTAAAGAAAAATTATTTGGTTTTTTTGTTGGTCAGGTTATGAAAATATCTGGAGGAAAAGCCAATCCTCAATTAGTAAATGAAATTTTAAAAAAACTATTAAAAGGCTAAATATGCCTAAAAATTTAAATTTAACTGACAATCTTGAACAATATATAATCAATCATTCTGATGACTTAACTGAAACTCAAAAAGAAATTATTAAATATAATAAAAGCCTTGGAGATCAAAAGAAACTACAAATATCAATATCACAAGCACAATTTTTACAATCACTGATTAAAATGTCTAATACAAAAAAAATATTAGAGATTGGAAGCTTTACGGGCTTTAGTGCTTTATCCATGGCTACAGCTCTTCCGCCAGAAGGGCAGCTGATAAGTTTAGATAAAAATCATGAATATAGTGAAAAAGCAAAGAAATTTTATGAAAAAGCTAATAATAAAAAGATTAAACAAATTATAAAACCCGCTTTAGAAAGTTTAAATGATTTACAGGTTTCCTCTGAAATATTTGATTTAATATTTATAGATGCAGACAAAGAAAACTACATTAAATACTATAATATTAGTATGAATTTGATCACACAGGGTGGAATAATAATTATAGATAATGTCCTATGGCACGGTGAAGTAGTTGATAAATCGAATGATGATAAATTAACTAATATTATCAGAGATTTTAACAAACATATTAAAAACGATATAAGGGTAACAAAAAATATTATCCCTGTAGGAGACGGATTAACTATCTGTATAAAAAAATAATGTACACCGTCTTTGGTTTTTACAAATTTATAAATATTAAAAATATTAAAATAAATAAATCATTTTTTGATAAAGAAATACTTAAAAATAAGATAAGAGGAACTTTAATAATATCATCAGAGGGATTAAATGGTGCAGTTTCAGGTAAAAGAAAAGATATTAGTAAATTTGTTATTTTAGTAAAAAAAAAATTTAAATTTAAAAATTTCGATAACAAAAATACTTCTTTAAGTAAATTTCAACCTTTTCACAAAGGGAGAGTAAAAATTAAGAAAGAAGTTGTTCCAATAGGTTTGAAAATTGGCTTAAAAAATAAAAAAATAAATAACTATTTGATGGGAAAATCTTGGAATAAATTTATTTCAAATAAAGAAACATTGGTTATTGATACAAGAAAATCCTTTGAATATGAAGTTGGAACTTTCAAAAATGCTATAAATCCTAAAATTAAAAATTTCAGAGATTTTCCAAAATACTTTAATAAAATTAAAAAAACGAAACCTGTAGCAATGTTTTGTACTGGTGGAATAAGATGTGAGAAGGCATCGATTTATTTAAAACAAAAAGGTTTTAAAAATGTTTTTCAATTAAAGGGAGGTATTCTTAATTATTTAAGTAATGTAGAAAAAAAAGATAGTTTATGGAGAGGAGAATGTTATGTATTTGACAATAGAATTTCACTTAAGCATAAACTTAAACAAGGAACTTTTTTAATGTGTGCAGGATGTCGTACCCCCATTTCTCATTACGACAAAAGATCTAATAAATATGAAGAGGGAGTGAGTTGTTCAAGATGTTATGACACACTCTCAAGTATACAAAAATCCCGTTTTCGAATGAGACAACTACAAATAAACCTTGCTAAAAAATCAGGAAAAAAGCATAAGTTTCAAAAGGAATTTTAATATATGGATTTAACCAAAGGCTCTATTTGGCAATTATTGAGAAAGGTGACCATTCCTGCAAGCACCGGTTCACTGTTTCAAACATTTTATAATCTTGTCGATACGTACTTTGCGGGCAGGATTTCCCCAGAAGCTTTAGCCGCAATAGCTAAGTCTTGGCCAATATATTTTATTGCGATAGCAGTAGCGGTCGGAATAGGTGCTGGTACAACGGCATTAATAAGTAACGCTATTGGAGCTAAAGAAGATAAAAAAGCTTCTATGTACGTTGCTCAGTCAATTATTTTTGCAATTGTCATTTCAATTCTTGTTACTATGTTCGGTTTAAATTTTTCAGATGAACTTTTACGAATTATGGGCTCCACTGAAAACAGCATACTGTTAACTCGTGAGTACTTAGATATAATTTTTTATGGATCTATAATAGTATTAGTTCAATTATCTTTAAATGGAACTCTTAACGCACAAGGAGATACAAAAAGTTATAGAAATGTTCTAATTTTTACGTTTTTTTTAAATATTTTTCTCAATCCACTTTTTATTTTTGGCTATGGATTTATTCCAGCTTTTGGAATAGCAGGATTAGCTATAGCTACTTTGGTTTCACAATGCATTGGATTACTTTATTTAGCTAATAAAGTTTATTGTTGTAAACTTAAAAAATATTTATATTTTGAATGTTTTAAACCAAAAATAGATTACATTAGCACTTTATTTAAACAATCAGTTCCAATCATGTTTACCATGTTAATGATTATGTTTGGTGTATTTAATATTTTCTATTTCGTAGGTCAGTTTGGTGAACTAGCAACTGCAGGTTATGGTACAGCTGTAAGGATAGAGCAAGTATTATTGTTACCAGTAATTGGTTTAAATACTGCTGTATTGTCGATTGCTGGTCAAAATTTTGGAGCCAAAATGCACTTTAGGGTTAAAGAAGTATACGGCAAAGCTCTAATGTTTGGTTCAGGTTTTATGGTGTTAGCGGGTATCATTATTTATATAACTTCTGAATTAATAATATCAATGTTTACAAATGATCTTCAAGTAATCCAAAGTGGAGCTCTTTACTTACAGGTTGCTGCTTTGATAGGTCCAGTTTACCCAGTCTTTTTTATAACCTCAGCGCTTTTCCAAGCTCTGAAAAGACCAACTTATAGTCTTTATATGACTATCCTTAGACTTACTTTAATACCATTTTTATCTTTATGGTATGTGATTAATATAAAGAACGGAGATTACCAGGACATCTTTTATACTATAATGATTACTAATTGGATGATGGGTATAGTTGTTTTAACCTTTGTTCCATTTTTTTTAAAAAGAGTATTTAAAATTTCTTTTAAAAAATTATTTGTATTTTAATTTATTTTCTAATTTTCTTACAAAATAAGAAACTATCAAAATTAAAATTAGATATTCTAAAATTAGAAAAGTATATATTTCTAATGGTCTATATGTAGTAGTTACAAGCTCATTTGCTTTACGGGTAAGATCTGCTATCCCAATAATTGACACTAAGGATGACATTTTTAAAACATATACGAACTGATTGCCCATAGCGGGAAGCACAACTTTAATGGCCTGGGGAAGAATTACAAATCTCATTTTTTTCCAAAAGTCCATTCCAAGGGACTCAGACACTTCATGTTGTCCTTTATTAATTGAATTAATCCCAGCTCTAAATATTTCAGCTTGAAAAGCACTTTCACTTATAGTTAACGCAATAATACCAGATACAAAAGGAGAGAAACTTACTCCTAGCATTATCGGTAAGCCATAATAAATCCAGAGTATTAAAACTAATAACGGGATGGCTCTAACTATTTCTACATATGTAATATTTAAGTAAGTTAAAAATTTATTTTTTGAAAGAGAAGGTAAAGCAACAATTAAACCAATAAACATTGCAAGAATTATAGAAACAATTGAGATATAGATCGTAGTTGTTATCCCGCTTATTAAAAACTTTAAATTAGTTAAACCCTCAACATTATCGGGGTTTAATATGTACCATCCCCATTCATAATTAGAGCTACAACCTTGTAACATCAAAAATAGACTTGAGTATTTAAAAAACTTCACAAGTTAATTATATTTGTTATTTAAAGCTATTGAAACTTAATTATAGACTTTTAAGATTGTATTTGGCTAACAAGCTCTTAAAAAATCCTGATGATTGCTTAGCTTTGATCCAGTTACTAACGTAATCATTCCACTCTTTATCACCTTTAGGCACCATCATAGCTAAAAAGGCTGGGTTTTTTTCCCCATCCGGCACTATCGCTAATTGTGGATATTTGATAACTAATTTATTAGCCTCAGTTGAACTTGTTATGTTTCCATCTGCTCTACCAGCAAGTACCTCTTGAAAGTCTCTTGCAGGAGCTTCGATTGATTTGAGTTTTGAATTCGGAAAAAATTCTTTAGCTTTTTCCTCTTGAGAAGTTCCTAGAGTTGTAGCAATTGTAACATTTTTTTTGTTTAAAGAATCCCATGTAGAAAATTTTTTTAAATTTTTCTTAAGTACCAATGGAACTGTTCCATACTTATAATAAGTAGCTGTGAAACCTGCTACCTCTGCTCTTTTAGGTGTTTTCGTTACACTTGTAGAGATATCATATCTATCGGCCGTTATTCCTGCTACGATAGTTTTCCATTCAGCTGGTACAAATTTTACCTTAACACCCATATCTTTAGCTAACTCTCTCATTACATCTATATCAAACCCTTTATATTTATTTGTAGCTGGATCTTTCATAGACATTGGGTCCCAGTCTCCAGTTGTGCCTACTCTTAGCTCACCATTCTTTTTAATATCCTGTAGTTTGGAGTCCGCTTGCGCAATAGATGTTGTAAGCAATAAAGTTATAAGTATTAATAATTTTTTCATTATCTTTTTTAACTTTTTGTTTATTTCACTTCCAAACGCATATTGCCCCACATAATGCTTGACTGAGGACAGTTTTCTTTCTATAAAAGAACAAAATAAGAACATTTATGGAATTAAAAATACCTTATTACATACATAAAGTAGGAGCAGGTTTTCCTTCACCCGCAACAGATTATATTGAAGATGATGTAGACTTAAATAGCCATCTTATAAAAAATTCACCAGCAACGTTTATAATAAGAGTTCAAGGAAAATCAATGAATAGTGTGGGGATTTATGATGGTGATTTACTAATAGTAGACAGGAGCATAAATCCTAAAAATTTTTCAACTGTTATTGCTAATGTTAACGACGAATTAGTTGTGAAAACAATTTTAAAAGAAAAAGGTGAAACATTTTTAACGTCAGGATCAAAAAAAACATCAGATAGAATTAATTTAGCAAAAGATCAAGAAATAATTATTTGGGGGGTAGTGACTTATGTCATCCATCAAGTACATAATTAAAAAAAATAAAA
>MDSV01043602.1_pt1 | contig 15254 bp, 16 predicted proteins | sample 810851 | NCBI WGS metagenome assembly MDSV01 (sample SAMN05326640, study PRJNA326480) | marine metagenome | isolation source: seawater | place: Atlantic Ocean: North East | collected 2012
ATGTGAATGAAAAAGGTTGGGTAAACTTTCCTGATTATCAAGGTAGGATTTGGAGAAATCGTCCAAACATATTATGGAAGAACAAAGTCCACGAAGTCCTAACAGGTTATCAAGAACACACTTATTTACCAGCTGAAGAACAATTTTCATTCTATCATCCTAAGACAATAGATAGACAAGAAAAACAGAATTTATTTTATGAGAGTATTTAAATATGAATGAATCAATATCATATGTGTATTTTCTAAATATGGAGTTAGCTCAAGGTGGTGGTGGTAAAGAAATAATAACTCAAAATGGAAAATTAAAATATGTAAAAGATGTTGTAGATTTTTTCCAAGATTTAGGAAACTTTGAAAAAGTTCTTTCAGAGTTAAAACCAAACAATTGGCAATATTATAATTGTATGATGGCTGGATTTAGACATAGTGTAGCAGACCATCACGAAATTGGTTGGGAAAATTTGACAAAAGAATATTTTGATTCTTTAACTGTTATGAGTGATGATGAAATAGTTAATATGTTAAAAAACAATCCAGTTGATTTTCATAATGGATTTATCAAACATGGTTATCACAGAGCTGTAGCTATGATTGGTAGACTGATAAAAGGGGAATCATATATTCCATTTTATATGGATAAATCACAGATATTTGATGAGCCAACAAAACACGATAATATTCATAGGTTATATCATCCAACAAAAGTAATAAAAGGCCTTTCTGATTTAGATAGTATGGGAATTAGTCGAGACGACTATACCTTAACACAAAGTTCAATATTAACCACAATGGGTATTAGACAAAATGATGATTTGGATATAATAATATCATCTAAGTTAAGAGATAAAATTGGAAAAGGTAATGGTGATTTTAAGTTATCAAATATAGTTGATGTATTTCCAAAAGATTATGATAAGTTCAGAATATTTGATTGTAAAGATGATGACGATGCTATAAATAATTATAGTGTTAAAATTGGTGAATATAATTTTTTAGAACCAAGATTTTATTTTTCAAGAAAACATAGAGACAAGAAACAGAGAGACATCGATGATTGGGATGGTATAAATACTTTTTTTAAATTAAAAATAAACGAGTGTTATCCATTTAAACATATCACATCAGAGCAATTTGGAGTTCAATATCTATGAAGAATATAGTTTTTATACCAAATATAGATTTAGGAAACGGTAGGAGTGATAATTACAATTACTCTATTAACAGTTGGAAACAATGGTGTGATAAAAATGATTGTGAATTAATCATATGGGAGGACTTAGTATTACCTGTTGAAGAGATGAAAATAACTTGGCAGAGATATTATGTTCTTGATATATTGGATGGTAATAAAATTGATTACAATCAAGTTTTAATCGTTGATGCTGATACGATTATACATCCTGATTGTCCAAACTTCTTTAATGAAACAGATGGTAAATATGCAGCTGTTATGAATGATGGTGATTACGAATGGGTTAATAAAAGTGTATTACAATACGGAGTAGAGTTTTTTGGTAAAGATAGTTTTCCAACTTGGAGATATGTAAATGGCGGATTTCAGATTTTTAATAAATCACATAAAGATTATTTAAAGGGTTTAATAGAATGGTTTCATAAAAATAAAGATAGATTAAATCAAGTATTTGGAAAATGGAACTCAACAGACCAAACTTGTATAAATTTTTACAGAGAAGAAAAAGAATTACCAATGACTATCTTACCTGGTTGTTACAATTTACAAGATATGTCTCGTAAAAATTTAATGTATTATCATCCACATCAATGGTGGACAGACGAATTACATTTTTTAAAAAATGGTTGGATATATCATTTCAATGCTATTCCACAAAATGAAATGGGTAGAGATGCTAATTACTGGATAGACAGAACATATAATGAGTTATACATAAATGGATAATATAAAAGCAAATCACATAGATATACATGAATCTGTTGAGATTGGTGATAATGTTCAAATTAATTGTGACTCAATTAAGATAGGTGAGTTTGGAAAAATAGGAAATAATGTCAAGATAAATTGTAAAAGTTTTGAAGCTGGTTCTTGGTTATATATGTGTGATGATGTTGAGATTGGTAGAGGTGGTTGTACAGGTCCTAATTCAAATGTTAAGATTGGAAATCGTGTAGGTATCTTTGAAGGAACAATAATCAATCCATCAGAGTCAGTTGAAATTGGTGATGATGTTGGTATTGGTGGTGAGGTTATGATTTGGACACATGGTGCTTGGTTAGACATTACACAAGGTTTTCCATCAGATTTTGGTCCTGTTAAAATAGGAAATAATGTTTGGTTACCAGCAAGATGTATTGTTTTACCTAATGTGACAATAGGAAACGATTCAGTTATAGGTATTGGTTCTATTATTAACAAAAATATACCAAGTGGTTGTCTGGCTGCTGGTTCACCTTGTAAAGTGATTAAAGAAAATTGTTATCCAAAAGAATTAAATAATGAAGAATTAGAAAAAAAATGCTTGGATATTATAAATAATTGGTGTAAATTACATAGAGACAAAAATATAAAGAATGTGATTGTAGAATATGAAGATGGTAATATCATCCTAAAACAAGGAACAGATACTATTTTGTTTACTCATTATGATGTAAAGAAAAAAGAATTGATGGGGTATGTTAATAAGGTTTCAGAAGATTTACGAGATTATTTAAGAAGAGAGGGTATAAAAATTTATACAGATAAACCATTTAAATCAATTAAACCTATATGGATGGAGAGTAAATGAATATATTAATTACATGTGCTGGTGGCCCTGCTGCTATTGGAGTTATCAAATCTCTTCGTTCTATGAAATTTGTCGGTAAAATTGTATCAATTGATTGTGACTCATTGTCTGCTGGATTTTATTTATCAGACAAAAACTATGTAGTTCCATTGTCTGCTGATGATAATTTTTGGAGTGAGGTACTAAAAGTAATTAAAAAAGAAAAAATTGATTTGATATTACCTACGGGTGATAGTGATATGATTCACTTTTCAAAAAATAAGACAATTTTAAATGATATGGGAATTACTCTTTTCCAATCAGATTATAAATCTATTAATATATGTCAAGATAAATTTAAATTTTATGAGAAATGTAAAGATGAGTTTAATTTACCTTTCACATCAAACAAAGATACAGATTTAAAGTTCCCTATGTTTTGCAAACCAAAAAAAGGGAGTGGTAGTAGAGGCGTTAAAGTTTGTTATGATACAACTTGTATAAAATCTTTGGATACGAGTGAATCATTACATAGAAGTAGTGATTATATTTTTCAAGAGTACCTTCCAGGTCAAGAATACACTATTGATGTGTTATGTGATATGGAGTCTAATCCACTTGTGGTAATACCAAGAAAAAGATTACAAACAAAAGCTGGTATATCATCAAAGGGTGAGATTATTAAAGATAAGTTTATAGAAAAATCTTGTTCTGATATGTGTAAGTTTCTTAATTTAAAAGGTCCAGTTTGTTTACAAATGAAAGAGGATGTTGATGGCGTTCCAAGATTTATAGAAGTTAATCCAAGATTTGGTGGTAGTACATTCTTTACTACATTAGCTGGTGTTAACTTTTTACCAATTATTTTAGATTTAGTGAATGGCTTGAAACCAGAAATATCAGAACCTAAATTAATAAAAGTAGTTAGATACTATGAGGAGATTGTTATATGAAATTTTTAAATTACAATAAAGTGTTATGTCTATCACCACATCCTGATGATGTAGAATACGGAATGTTAGGAACAATATGTAAATATAAAGACACTAAATTTGATATTGTTGTGTTGTCTCAAGGTGGTGACTTTGATGAATCAACTGCTAAAAAAAGACAAGGTGAATGTGAACAAGTTTGGAAACACATTGATAACATAAATGGTTATTTTATTGAAGATAGCAAATTTATAAAAGATAAAGATGAAGATAAATGGGTTAATATATTAGAAAATAAATTTGATATTTCATCATATGATTGTATAATTACAACCTCACCAAGTGACGCACACTTTGAACACAGAATAGTTAGTGACATTACATATCCTTTAGTTAGAAGAAGTAAATGTGGAATAATACAATACAAATCACCAAGTACTTTGGATACTTGGATACCTAATTTTTTCGTGGACATAGGTGGTTTAGAAAGTAGAGATGAAGAAAATGGACATTCAAATGGAACTCATATGTTATTTATGGCTGGTATTTGGTATATTAAATTAAATAAATTAAAATTATTTGAATCACAACAAGGTAAATCATATTTTTCAGAAGAGTCTTTAAAAAGTTTTCATTCAAATTATCAATGTTCAAATAGAGACATGCAACATGTAGAGTCTTTTAAAATAATAAGAGGATATAATTAGTGAAAATAGCAGCTTTCACAGAAGGTGGGTATACTGGTGTAGTACCAAGAAATCATACAAATATGAGAACTGATATGGCTTGGTGGTGTGCACTTAATGCTGTACATCATCCAATTGTTCATTTACCTAGTATGAAAGATAATGAATATGATGTTGGTATTATGATTTTACCAAAGAATAGAAAACAATTAATTGGTTTACCAATATTGGAAGAATATAAAAGAGTCTGTAAAAAAGTTACGATAATGCAAGAAAGTTATTATAACTATTGGCAAGATAGTAGTATTGAAGAGCAAATTTGGTATTTTAACTTCATCACAGAAATGGATTTAATATTTTGTCACAATGATATTGATGCGGTTTATTATAATGGTTTAACCAATGTTAGAACTGAATTGTTACCATCTCTTATGATTACAGATGACATAGTTAAAAGAGGTGATTATGGTAAGGGAGCTGTAATTGGTGGTAATTTTGTTTGGGCTTATGGTGGTTTTGATTCTTACCAAGTAGCTACAGAAATAACAGATGATGTAACAGCGGTAACCACAGGTAGAATGAAACCTGAAGAAGAGGGAGTCTTAAAACATATTCCCTGGGTTTTGTGGAAAGATTGGATAAATATTTTATCTCAATTTAATGTTGGGGTTCAGTTGGGAACTGCGTCTGCTGGTACATTTAATCTTAATTGTAGTTTTCACGGAATACCTTGTATTGGATATTCAAATGTGAACACACAAAAAATACTACACCCATCAACAACTGTAGAGGTTGGTGATATTGGTGGTGCTAAAGAGATAGCAAGAAAATTAAAAGATGATAAATTTTATGATAAGTGTATGAAAGAAACTCAGAGAATATATGAAAATTATTATTCTGAAAAACAATTTTTAAAACATACATTAAAAATTATGAGTAGTTTATGAAAACATTTTTTAGAATAGTAGAGGATAAGTTATATGGAGTACCACAAGAAAATTTAGGTTTTAGTGTGAGCAATCCACTTTTTATTCCAGATGATTATTTAAACAATCAAAAATTTTTAGTAATGAGGACTTGTCATGGATTGGGTGATTGGGTAATTTTATCTTCTATACCAAGATTATTAAAAGAAAAATATCCTAATTGTAAAGTATATTTACCAAGTAAAAAACTACTTCAAAACATATTTGGTGATATGTTGAAAACTTGGGGGTATGGAACTTTTGATGCTGGTGATGTAGTTAATAATGTTTTTCTTAATAATCCATATGTTGACGACTTTGTGGATGAGTATGGGGATGAGGTATTTCATGATCATTATAGAATATTTGATGAAAGTAACGATAAGATACCATTGGTAAATCAAATGTTAAAGTTTTGGCAATTTGAAGATGGTGAGATGGTTGATACAACTCCTGATTTTTATCCAACGGATGAAGAGATGGATTGGTTTACACATTTTCATGATTATGATGAGTATGGTTATATATCCGCTTCTTCTACATTTGGAGACACTGCTGAACCTGATGTTATGTTAAATAAAATAAAAGAACATAATAAAGAAATGGTTTGGTATTATTATGGTGAAGTACCTTTAAGTGAATCATATTTTACTTTTTTAAAAAATGTAGTTGAAGTTAAACCATTAGAATTGAGTATCAGACAACAACAAATACTAAAGATTAATGCTGATGTTAATTATGGAAATGAAACTGGTATGAATTTGTGGACTACAAAGTATTCAGAAACATACATTCTTAATAATAAAACTTATGGGCCTATTCATGGTTCAAATAGAGAAAGAAAAAGACCATTTAAAAGTGGTAATTTTGTAGAAGGGGTGAAATATTTATGAGATATTGTTTTGACATAGATGGAACTATATGTACGACTGATTGTCATTATGAAGACGCTAAACCTTATAAAAATGTAATTAAAAAAATAAATAGCTTGTATAATTCAGGAAATAGTATTATATTATATACAAGTAGAGGAAGTGGTTCTGGTACAGATTGGTCTGAATTTACTAAAAAGCAAGTTGATAGTTGGGGAGTTAAGTATCACGAATTGTTGTTGGGTAAACCAATGTATGATATATTTGTAGACGATAGAGCTATAAATAATAAAGAGTGGTACAAACAAAACAATATAGAGGTTTTGAATGAAGAATAAAAAAATAATGATTATAGGTGGAACTGGTGCTTTAGGTAAGTCACTTACAAATCGTTGGTATAATAAAAACGATGTACTTATATTCTCAAGGAATGAACATAAACAAGAGGATATGAGAAGAGATTTTCCAAATGCTTTATACAGAATTGGTGATGTTAAAGATAAAGAGTCTGTATTAAGAAGTATGTATGAGTTCAAACCTGATGTTATTGTAAATACAGCTGCTCTTAAAACTGTGTGGGTTGCTCAAGACAATCCATATGAGACTATTTTAACTAATATTGTTGGACATCAATACTTAATTGATTGTGTCAGAGAATGTAGACATCAAATAGAATCATTGATGTTTATATCAACAGATAAAGCTTGTAGTCCTGTTAATGTTTATGGTATGAGTAAAGGTATAGCAGAACAGATGTATGTTAATTTCGCAAAAGAACAGACTGATATTAAAGTAGCACTTTGTAGGTATGGAAATGTTTTAGATTCTACTGGTTCTCTTATACCTGTATTTAAAGACATAATTGAAAAGGGTGCTACAAGTTTACCAATAACTAATTTTGATATGACAAGATTTTTAATTACACTTGATGAGGCGATTGATTTGATAGAATGGTCTTATGAATCACCAGATTCACACGGTAAAATAATAGTTCCTAAATTACCATCTATGAAGATTATAGATTTTGCTAAATCAATAGCAATATCTTGTGGTAAAGAAGATATAGAGTTTCACAAGATACCGATAAGGAATGGTGAAAAGTTACACGAGGAAATGATTAGTTCAATAGAAATGCAAAGGACAGAGGGAACTACATCAGAAAAGTATATGGCTATTGGTTGGGAAAGAAACAATGAAGATTATAATCACGAACCATTAAATTCAGAATTTTATGTAATGGATAGTGAAGAAGCTTATCCATTTTTATTAGATAAAGGAGTTTTGTAGTGAAGGTAGGAATTACAGGTGGTTATGGTTTCATAGGTTATCATACTTATTATAATTTAAAATTTACTACTGATTGGGATATAGTTAGATTAAATAAAGACTTTTATAATGATGAAAGAATAAAAGATTGTGATTGGATAATTCATTTAGCTGGGGTTAATAGAGGTAGTGGGGATGAATTGTACAAACAAAATATAGATTTGACTCAACTGTTGTTAGATTCAGTTAAAAGTGGTTGCAACATAATTTTTTCATCATCTACTCACGCTGAATTAAATACAACATATGGTTTATGTAAAGCTGAGTGTGAACAAATGATACAGAATTGGTGTCAACAATATGGTGGTAAATTTTATAATTTAAGAATACCAAATGTATTTGGAGCTTTTTGTAAACCAAACTATAATTCTTTTGTCACAACAATGTGTTACAAAGTTTGTAAAAGTGAGAGTGTTGAAATTACAAAAGATAATGATATAAATTTAGTATATGTAAAGGATGTGGTTCAACAATTTAAGAATTGTATTAATAACGATAAATATGAATTTAATTCTACGACTATTAGTATTAGACAAATTTTAAAAAAATTACAATATTATAAAGATGTTTATTTCAATGATGCAAAGATACCTAACTTAAACAGTGATTTTGATAGAAATTTGTTTAACACATTTATAAGCTATTTGGATGAAAAAGATAGATTATTATCGACAGAGCTTCATAAGGATGAGAGAGGTTCTTTATTTGAGTTGTTAAGAACTGATTCTTCAGAGGGACAGATATTTTTTTCTACAACAAATCCAAATTATGTCAGAGGCCAACACTTTCATATGACAAAATTTGAAAGATTCTGTGTAATTGAAGGTGAAGCAAAAATTAGAATGAGAAAAATGGGAAGTAAAAAAGTTACAGAGTATTATGTGTCGGGTGAAGATATAAAATTATTTGATACTCCTGTGATGTATACCCATAACATAGAGAATATTGGTAAAGACAAAATGGTTGCCGTGTTTTGGGTTAGTAAACTTTTGGATGAAAATGATGTTGATACTTATTGGGAAAATGTTTAACAATGAACTTTCAATTTAACATAAAAGGTCATTCAGGTTGTGACATCAAAATTAAAAAGAACAGAGTTATAAAAGTAGCATCTGATAAAAAATATTCAAAAAGATTAAAATTACAATGTGATAAACAAAACAAATTTAAAAATAAAAATATTTCAACACCTAAAATTTATTCAAGTGGAGAAAAAAAAGGTTGTTTTTGGTTTGAAATGGAAATGATTCCCTTTAAAACATTTGATGACTTTATGTTGATGAGTGACAAAAAAATGCTTGACAATGTGGCCAAAAGAGTTGTAAATTTTATAAAGGGAAATATATCTGATGTTAAACAGGTAAATAGAGATGTAGTAATTAAGAAATATGAAACTACAAAGGATAATATTTTTATAAAGCATGGAATTGATTTTAATTATTTAAATAGTTTTTTTTATGATTTAGATTATTTTATTGAAATTCCTTGTGGATATTGTCACGGAGATTTAACTTTCTCTAATATGTTGTTTGATAATTCAGATATTGTTGTCATAGATTTTTTAGATACATTTTTAGACACACCTTTGCAAGACATTGTAAAAATTAGACAAGATTCAAGATATTTTTGGTCTTTAAATTTAGTGAATAAAATTCAAGATAGTGTTAAGGTGAAACAATCTTTGAATTATATTGATAAAAAAATAAAAAAAGAATTTAATAATTATGATTTTTATAAAAAATATTATAAACATTTTCAAATTTTAAATTTGTTAAGAATTTTACCATATTCTAAAAATAAAAATCATATTGATAACTTAACTAAGGAGATTAGATTATTATGTTTACTTTAATGTTACCTTGTGCTGGAAGTAGTAGTAGGTATCCAAATATGAGACCAAAGTGGTCTTTAACACATCCAAATGGAAGATTAATGGTGACTCAAGGAATAAGTGGTATAGATTTCTCTAATTTTGATTCTATATGTATGGCTGTATTAAAAAGTGATTTAGAAAAATATAAACTTAAAAATGCTATATATGATTCATTTAAAGAGTTTGATTTAGATTTTAAATTATTGGAATTGGATGAACCAACATCATCACAAAGTGAAACTGTATCACTAATGATTGATGCATTAAAAATAGATGGAAGTATTTTTATAAAAGATTGTGATGATTACTTTAGAGTAGATGAACTTGAAACTGATACTGTGTGTGTCTACTCTTTACAATCATTAGATGAAGTTATAGCTAAAAACAAAAGTTATGTTGATGTTGATAACAATGGTTATGTAAAAACAATAGTGGAAAAAAGAGTTATAAGTGAATTATTTTGTTGTGGTGGTTATAGTTTTTCAGATGCTAATTTATTTTCAAATACATTTAAAAAATTACAAAGTGATACAAGTGAGGAAGAGATATATGTTTCACATATAATTTATCAACAATTATTAGATGGACATAAATTTAAAACAAAAGAAGTTAATGATTATTGTGATTGGGGAACATTAAAGGATTGGAATAATTATAGGTCTCAATATAAAACAATTTTTATAGATTTAGATGGTGTCTTAGTTGAAAGTTCTAGTGAATATTTTCCACCATATTGGGGTACTACTGATTCTATAAAAGAAAATGTTACGACATTAAATGAATTATATGATAGCGGGAAGGTTAGAATAATAATAACTACATCTCGAAAAAGTTCATATAAAATTAAAACAATTAAACAATTAGAATTACTTGGTATAAAGTATCACGACATAATTTTTGATTTGTTACATTGTGAAAGAATATTAATAAATGATTATTCTAAAACAAATCCATATCCAACTGCTAAATCGTGTAATTTATTTAGAAATTCAAATCAATTAGGAGATTTATTAAAATGAGAATCGCTTTATGTTTTGTAGGATTAACTGGTTCTGTTGATTTTGGTTATGGTTTAGGTAAACCTGTAGACCCAAGAATAGCTCATCACCATCACAAGAAATATATAATAGATGAAAATGAAAATGTAGATGTATTCATACATAGTTGGAGTACAGAATTTAAAAAAATGTTGATTGATTTATATCAACCAAAAAAATATATAATAGAAAATCAAATAGATTTTGGAAGAGACACTATTAGAAATAATTCTACTATAAGTAGGTGGTATTCTACAGAAATGGTTTCAAATCTTGTTGGTGAGTATGAGTCTGAAAATAAATTTGAATATGATTGGGTTATGGTATATAGATTAGATCATGTATTTTTGACACCACTTAATTTTTCTAATTTTGATAATAATTTTATATATTTTAGACACTCTAATGGTTTAGCTGCACCTCAAGGATTTTCTCACGGATATGATAATAAAAAGTGTACTTGTTATGATAAAAAGGGCCCTTATGGATTAAGATTATATGATGCTTATGCTTTTTCTAATTCTAGTAATATGAAAAAATTTAGTTCAGTTTATAGTTATCATTATGAAAATAATATTTCATTTGATATGAGTCCTCACGATGAATGTTATGTACAACTAAATAGACATAACATAGAGAACAAATTAAAATTTGCATTTTATGGTATGGATCCTTGGCCTGAAAAAAATATAACACAAACAGAATGTGTCAGAGCTATTTATAAGAATCCTGAATATGTAGATGGGAGTGATTTTGATATAAACAAACTCGATATGTTTAGTGGTAATCCTGGAAGAAATCAAGAGGTTAGGAGAAGATTCGGAGTTTGGGGTGTTCCTGATGTCGCAAATGATAGTGACAACAAAGAAAAAATAGGTTTTGGTAAAGATATACCAGTTCAATAAATAGGAGAAACAAAGATGGATTTAAATTTAAAAAAAGAAATAATACAAAAAGCTCAATTTCCATATGGTAAACGAGATGTACAATATCAATCATTGGATGGTTTGTCTGGAATAAGAGATATGAATCATAGATTTAAGGTTATGGGTTTTCCTGAATCTTTTGAGGGAGAGACTGTAATTGACATAGGTTGTAGTATTGGAGCTATATGTTTTGAAGCTAAAAAAAGAGGTGCTAAAAGAGTTGTAGGTATTGATTATAGAAAAGAAACTATTGAAGTTGGTAAGAAATTAGCCATTGAATATGGATTAGATGTTGAATTGTATGCTTTTGATATTAATGATGGGCTTGATAAATTAAAAACAATAATAGGAGAAGAAAAATTTGACCATACATTTGCTTTGGCTATATGGACTCATTGTGATAAAAATAAATTAGCAGATATGATTAATTTTTATACAGATAAATTATGTTGGTTTGAAGGACATAATATTAGTACTTATGGAGATACTAAAAATAAAATTGAAAGCACTTTGTCAAATTTATTGAATTTTTCTCAATATGAATATTTAGGTGAAACTACAGATAGAGGAACAAGAGAAACATATAAATTTAGTAATCTTTCAAGGCTTGATGTTTCAGATACCGATAAATATGTCTTCTTTAATGGGGAGGTTTATAACACGGTTAAAGAATCTGTTTATGATTTTAAGAATAAATTACCTGGTGGAAAACATTTAATTGGAAAAAAATCATATCTAGAAGAGGGTAATTATAACTATCAAGGGAAGTATAGTAATTTTGTAGCTAATCCAGATGATGATTTTGGTTATAAGATATTTAGTTTTGATTCTTTGGGTGATTTATCTAAAAAGAAAAAAGCTGTTGAAGATATTTTTAATATTCAAAAAATGTTAAGTGATGGTGGATTTGCACCAAAACCACATGAAATCATATGTTGTTATGATGATAAAACATTTCATTATGCTATAAAAATGGAAAATATAAAAGGTGATTTTGTAGAACCAAGTCAAAATTGGATAGATGAACTGATTACTTTTTGTGAGAAAAATGGGTTAGATAGAAAAGATTGGTCTATAGAAAATGACTGTGTACCTAAAAACATTATAAAAAGAGGTGAAAATACTTATTTAGTGGACATTGATGGTAAACATTCTTCTTTTTGGATGGATAATAAATTAGATGACTGGGAGTTAAAATAGTGAAAAAAGGAAATATTACTTACGCATATCTTGAGACAACAAATTATTGTAATTTGGATTGTTCATTTTGTAATCGAAACGAGGTGATTGGTAAACTAAAACATATGCCTCTTGAACAATGGGCTACTTTATTAGACAAAATAAAACATCACCCTTTACAAGAAGCAAAATTGATGGGTATGGGTGAACCATTCCTACATCCTGAGTGGGATATTATATGTGAAATGTTCAAAAAAGTATTTCCAGATTGTAGGATAATTGTAGCAACTAATTGTCAATACAGAATAGATGAAGGTTCAAGATTTAGGAAAAAATTTGAAAATTCTTTAAAATACATTGATATGTTGTATTTTTCAATTGATGGTTATAAAGAACATTATGAGAGAGATAGAGCACCAGCTAAATGGAACAAATTAATAAATTTTTTAGAAAATTTTAAAAATATTGATAGATTAAATTGTGAAGTTGTCGTGAATTATGTTGTTAACACATATAATGTATTTGACATACCAAAGGTTGAAGAATTAAGAAAAAAATATAATTTGGGAAGATTAAGGTTAAACATAGCACAATGTTGGAGTGAAGAATCAAGTATTGAAGAAAAAGAAGCTACTTATGCTTATAGTAACGAACAAATAAAATATCTACAAGAAAATTGGCAAGATAGAATAATGGGTAAATCTAAATGGGATTTTGATGATTGTTTTTGGGTTAAAAATGGTTTATACACTACTGTAGATGGTAATGTTTTAGCTTGTTGTATGAATACAGGTGCTAAACCTTTTGGTAATCTATTTACAGATTCTATTGAAGATATACATGCTGGTGAAGACTTTCAAAATGTAAAAAATGGATGTGGTACAAGTAAACCAACACATCATTGTAAGAATTGTTCTTATAAAGAATTAGTACCTATTTTATCTGAATTGGGAGTTCAAAATTAATGATTAAATATAAAACTTATCTTGACAATATTCACAGAAAAGATCCACATGTAGACAAGTCAAAATATAAATGGAGACTTGACCAAAGTGAAAGAGTCTCTGGTTATTCTGATAATTTTTTTAGTAATTTTATTGACACATTGAAAGATACGGATTTCATATGTTATCCATATGTGAAAGAGTTAAAACAGAAAATAGCTAAACATCATAATATAGATGGGATAAATAACATATTTTTGACACCAGGAAGTGATGTAGCTATTAGAACAATGTTTGATTTATGTGTAACTACAAATTCAGAAGTTTTAACTACCAATCCTTGTTTTCCTATGTATGATGTTTATTCTAAATTATATAATGCTGAATTAAAGTCAGTAAACTATAATGAAGATTTAATTTGGAATATTGATTATGTTCTAGCAAATATTACAGATAAAACTTCACTCATCATAATTGCAAATCCCAATAACCCTATTGGTGATTACCAAAATCCAAGTCATTTAGATTATTTATTTCGTTATACTCAAAAAAGAGGAATACCTGTATTAATTGATGAAGCTTATGTACAATTTATTCCAGATAATTATGAAACTTGTATAACTAAGGGATTTGAATTTGATAATGTGGTAACTTGTAGAACATTTAGTAAAGCTTTAGGTGGTGCTGGTGTAAGAATAGGCTATATGATAACAAACACATTATTTATGGAAAAAATAAAAAAATGGAGACTTATGCATGAAGTAACGGGTATAGCCTCTAAGTTTGGTTGTTATATATTAGACAACTATTCTGAAGTAGAAAAATATATTGATTCTACAAATATTGAAAAAGATTTATTGATAAATAAATTATCAAAGAAATACGACATAATTGGTGGTCATTGTAATTGGATACATGTGAATGATAAAAATGACAATAAATTTATATGTTCTGTTCTTGATAAATATGAAGATGTCGCGTATAGAGCAGGAACAAGTATCCCTCACGATGATAGGACAAATTGGTTAAGATTAACGATAGGACCTGATTTACATAAACAAAAATTTATGAAAGAAATTATTGATGGATAGAATAAATTTACAAGACATAGCTCATTGTTTTGGAAATACTTTTGAAACAATAAGAGATAAGTATAATAGAATTGATGATAAGGGTGTAAATCACGGAAGAGCTATTTACTACGATAGGGAGAATGATTTATACTACAAGATATTTCATAAAGACTATGTCAGACGAATTAACTTTGAAATGGCTATTCAGAAAAACTTCTTTGATGGATTAATACCAGCATTAGTTGGGTTAATTGTTGATGGTGGTGACATTGTTGGTTATGTTTCAAAGGCTGGAAAAGTGTTATCCGATAATGAATTTGATACACACTTGATACCAAACGAATTTACAGAGAAGTTAATTAATAAAATTAAAGACACAAACTTATTCTTTTATGATTTTGTCCCATCAAACATAATCAAACTTGATGATGGACGATTAAGTTTGATAGATTTAGAAAGTGTTTATAAGATAAGTGATTTGTTTAATATTGAAAAACACAATGCAAAAATAAAACCTGATTCTTTATATGATGTGGTTTATAATGAATGGAGAAAACAAATGAAACCAATTAGTTTTATACAACCAAGTAGAAATAATTTAAAATACTTAAAGTGGAGTTACAATTCTATCAGAAAGAATCTTGGATATGTACATGAAATATGTATGGCTGATGATTTCTCAAATGATGGAACTTGGG
>MDSV01152979.1_pt1 | contig 15248 bp, 16 predicted proteins | sample 810851 | NCBI WGS metagenome assembly MDSV01 (sample SAMN05326640, study PRJNA326480) | marine metagenome | isolation source: seawater | place: Atlantic Ocean: North East | collected 2012
TTTAAGAATTCTATTATATTTTCTTTTCTAACTTTATTTTCTAAATGATTATATAAACTGTAGTTATTTTTTCTTTTTAAAATATCTAGTGAAATAATTATACTTTGTGCTCCTAAATTTTTTTGGCATTCATTAATCAAATTAAAATTTTCAAAACATGCTGAATTTAAAATAATTTTCTCAAATCCTAAATTAATAATTTGTTCTGCCTCTTTAATTGTTTTTATTCCACCACCATAAGATAAAGGTGTAAATGCTTCGCTAGATAGATCTTTTAAAAGATTATAATTAATTTTGTTGTTAATAGATGCCTCTATGTCTAAAATTATAATTTCATCAGTAAAATAATTGTTAAAAATATTAATCGCATTAATTGGATCACCTACATATCTTTCTGTGGATAAATCAAAATTAGATCTATGAACCAATTCATCATTTTTAATTATTAATGATGGAATAATTCTTTTTGATATCATTATTTTATCTTAAAATTTTTTTTAATAATTCCAAACCATTTTGATTACTTTTTTCAGGATGAAATTGAATACCATAAAAATTATTTTGTCTTATAATGGCTGGAAATTTTATTGAATAATCAGAGTAAGCATAAATATATTCTTCTTTACAATCTACATAGTAGCTATGCGCAAAATAAAATTTTTCGTTATTAAGATCAGAATAAAAGCTTTCACCGTATACATTATTCCAACCCATGTGTGGAATTCTAAATTTAGAATTTTTAAATTTTTTTACTTTGCCTTTAAATAAACCTAGTCCTTTTTCGACTCCTTCCTCACTTTCTTCAAATAGTAGATGCATTCCTAGACATATTCCTAAAATAAATTTGCCTTTTAAAAATTCTTTATTTTTTATGAGTTCAAATGACTCGTATGCTTTCAATTCGTTCATAGCCCTATCAAAATTTCCAACTCCTGGAATAATGAATTTATCATATTTTTTGAAGTCCTCATCTAAAGAAGATATTTTAGATGATAACCCCATCCTTTCTAAAATATTTTTAATAGATTCTACATTTCCTACACCTGTATTTATTATTAATATTTCCATTTTATTACTTCTTTAATTAACTCATCATATTTTTTTATTAGAATTTTTTCACTAAACCTATTGTAAATAAAACTTTTCATTATCTTTCTATTAAATTTTTTGGGTTTATTTATTATATTTTTAATTTTATTCTTTAAATTATTAAAACTAGTCACTGAATAACTATTTGATTTATTTATAAAATCATTGGGCCCTCCTGAATCCAACACAATTGTCGGGACTCCTTTTGCTATAGACTCCGCAACAGTAATTCCAAATGTTTCTACTTTGCTACACGATACTAAATAGTCAGTTTTATCAAATAAATTTGAAATTTCCTTTTTATTTTTTATTCCTAAAACTAAAATATTTTTACGCATATTATTCTCAATTACATAATTCAATATACTGTTATATTCAGGACCATCTCCAACAATTCTCAATTGAAATTTAATATTTTCATCGTCTAATTCTTTAAATATTTTTACTAAATTTAATACTTGTTTTTTTTTTACAAGCTCTGAAATAATTAAAAAATTTATTTTTTTTTTATTTGTTATTTTTTTTTTTGATAAAAAAAATTTCTCATCAACAATATTTCCAATTGTTAAAATTTTTGTATTAGTTAATTTCACTAATTTTTTTTTTAAGAAACTACTTACTGCAATAATTAATTGACTGTGATTAAGGGCTTTTTTTATAACTTTAATTTGAAAATTATTATAAAGACCTGTGAAATAACCTGTGCTATGCTCAACTACTATATATGGAATTTTGTATTCCCTAAAAATTTTCTCTGCCGTATTTCCAGTTGGAAAAGCAAAGTGGCAAATGATTAAATCTGGTTTGCCTTTTTTCTTAATATAATCAATTAAATGTTTTTTTGTTAAATAATAATCTAATTGAAGTTTTAATTTATAGAAAAAAGTTGAAAATAATGAATTAGTTATTTCTGTAACGTTATTAGATTTTTTAATTTTTTTTTTTAAAATAAAATTTGTTAAATTCTTAAATTTTATTTTTTTTAGAGAAATAAAATAATTATAAATGACAGTTACATCATATCCATTATTTGAAAACATATTTACTTGATCTTTTGTAAAAATACCTGCGAGTGGATTATCTTTTGTTGGATACTCAGCAGGTAGAATAATAATTTTTTTACTCACAATTTTACAATAATTTAAATAGAACTTTATTTTAAATTTAAAGTATTATTTTCGTATTTTTTTTAGATATAAATCTTAACCTTATGCTTTGACTAATCATATGCATTAAAGACTGAAATATGTCTTCAGAAACTCCATAGTTTTTTATATTTACGTCAAAATTTATATCGGTAATTTTTTTAATTTTTTTAGATGCAAATCCAGTAAAAGAAATTGTTTGTAATTTTTTACTTTTTGCATACCTAATAACATCTAAAATATTCTTTGATGTTCCTGAACAACTAAATGTAATTAATAAATCTCCTGGCTTACAATAATTATCTAGTTGAAAACTAAAAATCTGATTAAAATTTATATCGTTAGATATTGCTAGAATATTTTCTATATCATTAGATAAAGATATAACTTTCGGCTTAAGTTTGTTTTTTGAACTAATCTTTATACCTTTGTTGAAATCACATAAAAAATGATTTGAGACTGAGGCTGCTCCACCATTACCACAAGTAAAAATTTGTCTACCTTGTGTAATTTTTTTATAAATTAATTTTTCTATTTTTTCCACAACATGAATATCAATATTTTGGGACGCTATAACTAAACTTGACTTATAATTTTGTAAATTTTTCATTTTTTAATTTTACTAATAAAGTTTGTACCATGAAAAAATGAATCTGAGATATAATAATTTTTTTTTAAATTATTTTTATAATAATCTACGCTTATTTTCATACCATCAACACAAAAAGAAAAATCATTATTAACTTCATTCTCCAATTTAATTATATCTCCAGCTAATTTAGTACTTTCGTGGTCATGCCTATCTTCATAAATAAAATCATAATTTAAAATTTCTAAATCTGAATAAAAACTCATTAAAACTCCATTGTACATTTCTACTTTTAATGGACTAAAACGAAATTCAATATTTTTTTTTAAATTTTCAGGAATAAAATCGTTAGTTTTTTTTAGATAATCTTTACTTTGATCATAAGTAATAAATTTATATTCATGTTTTTCATTTTTTTCTAATACATTTAATGCATAGGCAATTGCTAAAGTTGAGTAACCACCACCTAATTCTAAAAGCATTTTAGGTTTATGCTTTAAAACAAAATTTATTAGGTTGTCCAAATCACAATAGTCTGGCTCAAATAAACTTTCATTAATTTGAAAATCTATATTATAAACTCTTGTTAACTTATATTTTTTAAATAAAAATAGAAGCTTTCTTATATCAAATTTTATAGACTGAATTGGGTTTATAAAGTGTGATAAGATTTTTTTTATTATTTTATGCATATTAAGAAAATATTATTTATTACTCATGATAAAAACAATATATTTATTAAGTATCTAATTAATTCTTTAAAAAAAAACTACAAAATAGACTTACACAATCCTAATAAATTTAAAAGAAATTTTCTAAGTAAAATAGGTGAAAATTTTTTAATTAAAGTATCTGATGCTATTTCTTCCTATAAAAAATCAAATAAAGAAAAATTTTATATTAATTATCAGATAAATAATTCTAATAATTTTTTGAAAAAGGTTTTTTTTATTTTTAAAAAATTAATTAATACTTTGAATCTTTGTTTTGATAAAAGTGACATTTATTACCAAATATTTAAAAATTCCAAAAGATACAAAAATTATATTAAAAAATATGACTTCGTAATATCTGACTTTAGACTAAATCATTTATACAATCCAGATTTGAGACTTATTTATGAGGCAGCGATATCAAAAAATACTAAATTAATATCATGGGTTTATAGCTGGGATAATATTTATCATTCTTCTGTAATGAAACAATCTGACTATATATTTATATGGAGTAAATTTTTTAAAAAAATTATAAATCTAAATCATAATTATAAAAATCATCAAATAATTTCCTCTGGTAGTATACAGTTCGATTATTTAAAAAAAAAATATTTTAAAAAAACATTTAATAAAAAAAAAATATTATTTGCCTGTAGTTATGGATCGGATAGCAACAATACAGGAGACAACTTTATAAAAGATGAAATAAATTTTTTAAAAGTTTTAAGCAAATCAGTATGGAAAATAGACAAGGCATATAATATAATTGTAAGACCTTATCCATCTGCCTTGAATGATGAATATAAAAATATAAAATTACTTAAAAATATTAAATTTAAAGAATACGGAAAGTTAATAAAAAGAAGAAAAAATGATAATGAAAAAATTAGATTTGAAAATGATCTTAATAAAAAACTAGATCAAATCTTAGGCTCAAATATAATCATTAGTTTTGGATCTACATTTAACATTGAGGCTGCCATTCTTAATAAAATTGTTCTTCACGTTGATTTTACATCTCTTGAAGAGGAAAAATATAAATCTTATAATTATTTTAAAAATCAAATGGAATACTTAAAAATTTTAAAAGGAAAAAATTTTCCAAATATAATCAAAAGTGAAAAGCAGCTTGATTTGGTAATGCACGAATTAATTATTAAAAAAAATATTAAAAAATACTTAAAATATAATTCTTATCTTAAAAAAATTTTTTATGATAAAAAAATAGCTGTAGATGAGTTTCAAAAAAATCTTAAAATTATATGATATCTAAAATAAAAAATTTCATTTTCGATAAATACATTGATTATAAATATAAAAATATAATAAATAATTTTGATAAAAAAATTAATCTTACTGATAATAATGATAAAAGGTTAAATCATTTAATTTCTAACGGATCTTTAGTTATAAAAAATATTGCTGATGAAAATGAGATAAATAATTTTTCAAAAAATCTAAAATGGATTAGTTTTAATAACTCAGTTAAACATATTTCTCCCCTAGTAATTGAAAATAAAAGTATTATTCATAAATTATTAACTAACAAAATTCTTATGAACATTGTCATAAATTATATTGGAAAACATGCAAAATTAGATAGTGTCGAAATACAAAAAATTTTCCACAATACAGAAAGTAAAAGTATTTCAGAAAAATGGCATTACGATAATGTTGGGAGAAGACTAAAGGTATTTTGTTATTTAAATTCTACAAAGAATATTTTTACAGAATATTTAAATAAAACAAATCAGATAATTCATAATGAATATTCCACTAGAGGTTCAAGGGTTGCGGGCAATGTAATCACCAAATATATTTCAAACATTGAAACTTTCTATCCAGAAGTAAATTCTATTTTGATTATAGATACAAATGGATATCATAGAGGTGTATATCGTGATAATTTGGAAAATAATAATAATAATAATAATTTTAGAGAAATGATAGTAATGGAATTTTCCAACATTAAAAAGTCAGAAATGTTTTATGGAACATCAGATATTATTGGACCAAGAGATATATATTTAAGTAAAGAAATAAACCTAGATGAAATACTCTTAGAGAAAAAATATATTTGTGATTATGAAAATTTTTACAAATATGATTTGCGCTTTATTAAAAGTTTTTAAATTTTCTTGCTTGATTTATATCTTTGTAAGTGTCTATATCAAAAAAATGATTTTGGATGATTGGAAAAATTTTTTTACCAGACATAAGTTTTTTAAAAATTAAGCCTGATCTTATAATATCAATATTTCCATTCTGAACATAATAATTTCCCAATTGTTGTCTTGGAAGATTCCAAAATTCTTTTTTCGGTTTTTTATGAACAGCATTTTTCAAAAAATTATTTTTACCTAAAGTCCAGGCTTTATCCAAAGGAAATGGAATTTTACAAACACTTTTAACACTATCTATATATTGGTTATTTAAAATCTTATTTATAGCAAATTCAAAATCTTTTTTTTTTCTAAAAGGATAAGTGGGTCGCAAATTTATAACTATATCAGAATTATAATTTTCATTTTTTTTTAACCAATTTAGACAGTGATAAAACACATCAATATCATTACTCAAATCATTTGCTAATTTCTTAGGTCTTAAAAATGGACAATCTGCTCCATATTTAACAGCTAACTTTTGGTAATATGAAGAGTCTGTTGAGACTACTATTTTTGATATATGTTTAAGTGAAGTTGCAAATTCTATAGATCTCTGCAACAAAGTTTTTCCATTAATTTTTTGTAAATTTTTGTTTTTAATACTCTTGCTACCTGATCTTGATGGGATTATAGCTATAATATTAGTCATTAAATATGAAAAAAAAAATTAACATTGTTGCTGAGATTGGTTGTAACCATATGGGTAAAATTAATCTAGCAAAAAAGTTTTTAGAAAAATTAGCATATTTTTGTAATGTAAAATACGTAAAATTTCAAAAAAGGGATATAAAAACACTTTTTAAAGAAAAAGAATATAATTCTCCCCACCCTAATCCTATAAACTCATTTGGGAAAACATACGGGGAACACAGAGAAAAACTTGAGTTAGGTATAAACGATCATAAAAAACTAAAAAAATTTTCAAAAAAATTAGGCCTAACATATGCTACCTCCGTTTGGGATCTTAATTCTGCTAAACAAATTATAAAATTAAATCCAAGTTATATAAAAATACCTTCGGGTACGAATATGAATTTTGAAATTTACGAATATTTAGTAAAAAAATATAAAGGTGACATACATATCTCTCTAGGTATGACAGATAAGAAAGAAGAAAATGAGATAATTAAATATTTTAGAAAAAAAAATAAACTTAATAAAATAATTCTATATTCTTGTACTTCCGGATATCCAGTACCATTTGATCAGATCTGTCTACTTGAGATAGAAAGATTAATTAAAGATAATAAAAAAAAAGTCAAAGCAATAGGATTTTCTGGTCATCATAATGGAATTGCAGTGGATATGGCTGCAATTGCACTAGGAGCTGAATGGATTGAAAGACATTTTACGCTAGATAGAACATGGAAAGGTACAGACCATGCTGCCTCTCTTGAACCTGATGGAATGAGAAAATTAATTAGGAATAGTGAGGAAGTTATTAATGCCCTAAGCTATAAAAATGGAAAAATTTTAAAAATAGAAAAAGATCAAAGAAAAAAATTAAAAAAAATTATTAAATTGTAGACCAACCTCCATCAACAACAAGAATAGAACCTGTCATATACGACGACTCATCTGATGCTAAATAACTTATAGCATTTGAAATTTCTTCAACTTTTGCCATTCTTCCTAGTATTGTCCTTTTGCTATAATTTTTAATAAACTTTTTATCTTGATTGTTATAAATTCCTCCAGGACATATACAATTAACTCTGATTTTTTTGTTTACATAATATGAAGCAAGAGATTTAGTAAAACCAATCACAGCTGATTTAGAAGTTGGGTAGTCAATGCTTTTTTTAAATTTCCCTAAAGATTTATAAATAGAGTTATCAGGCGCAACTATTCCATATGAGGAGGAAACATTTATAATATTTCCAAAATTATTTTTTTCAAATATTTTACATGAATATTTTGATACTAAAAACATAGCATCAATATTTATTGACATTACTTTTCTCCAATCACTTAATTTATGTCTTATAAAATTGAAACCTTTTTTACCCTCAACTTTGTGATCTATAGCAGCATTGTTTATCAATGTAACAAAATTAAATTTATTTTTTTTAATAAAATTAAATGCTTTAATTATACTTTTTTCATTTGAAATATCACATTTTAAATAAAGAAAATTTTTTTGATTTTCTAATTTATTAATTTTATCCAAGCCAATTACAAAATATCCTTTTTTAATAAATGAAGAAACTAATGATCTTCCCAATAATCCTGAAGTTCCTGTAATAACAGCTGTTTTTTGCATTTTAAATTTTCGATTTAATTTTATTCAATAATTTTATGGTAGAAATAATTTCATTATTTTCTTTAACAGTATTCTTTTTATTCATATTTTTAATAAAATATTTAATTTTGTTTTCAAACATATTATTCCTAGTTTGCTTGAAAAAAATTTTTTTATTTTTTTTTGGGTTATCTTTTTCAATCAAAATTGAATTATTATTATTCCATGTAAGTATTTCATTTTCAAATGATATTTGAATAAATGTTTTTGGTACTCCAAAATAATTCAAATTACAACATATTGGGATATTATCATTAGATTTTAATGTATAAGTCACATTTGTTTCAACATCAGAATTTAGTTTAAAATTTTTATCACGATTGACACTAAAGCCACTGTGAAAATAAACATCGTCAAAAAGAAAATTTAAAATATCAATTTGATGAGATTGGGTTAATAAAACACCCCCACCTTTATTTTTATTTACAGTATAACTGTTTAAGTAGCTTTCGTATTTGTGATATTTTTTAACATTTTCACCGCTATAACACATTACATTGATAATTTTTGATCTGTTCAATTTTATTTTTTTTTTTTAAATATTTAAGACAATTATTTTCTCTAAATTGGTATCCAACAGATATTTTTTTTTTAAAATTTTTTAATTTATTTACTAAAATTTTAATTTCTTTATCTGTTGTGTAAATTGGTTTTTCAACATAGACAGGAATATTATTAAGTAATAAAGAATTTAAATATTTAAAATGCAAAGAAGTATTATTAGCAATAAAAAACAAATCTTGTTTTAAATTTTTAGACCCTAAATCAAATTTTTTTAAAATAATTTTTTTTTTATTTAAAAAAAAATAATTTCTTGTATTAGAATAAAAATCTATTTTTGACGATTTATCTATTTTTTTTATTGTTGAAAAAAGCCTCTTAGCAGCAACACCAGAGCCTATTATTCCAATTTTGAGGAGATGCATTTCATACATTAATAAACTTCAATTAATGTCATGTAAAATAAAAAATTGATTTTATTAATATTCTATTCATAATAATAAGTACTTACTTAAAAAATCAAATTGAAAAATAAAAAAATTAATCAAGCAGTTTTTCTTGCAGGAGGTCTGGGGAACAAGATTAGGCAGAATATCAAAATCTATTCCTAAACCATTAATTAAAATACATGGTATTCCATTTCTTCATTATTTAATCGCAGAGCTTATATATTAATAAACAGTCTATACTTATACAAAAACAAGACTTTTGTTGAATTACATAAAGCATATATTTATTTGCTTGTGGTTTTTCTATCTTTCAAAAAATAAACTTTTGAATTAAACATTGTAATGTTACAAATTAAACAAGCGGTAATTGTTGCTGGTGGAAAGGGTACTAGACTTGGTAAATTGACCAGTAGAACACCAAAACCATTAATAAAGTTAGAGGGTAAACCATTTTTAGAATATTTAATTGAATTTCTTCAAAGAAACTCAATTAAAGAAATAATAATATTAGCCGGATTTAAAGGTAAAAAATTTTCAAAAATGTCAAAAAAATATAAAAATGTCAGAGTTTTCATAGAAAAGAAACCTTTGGGAACTGGGGGTGCTTTAATTAACCATATCAATAAACTTGATAGGAAATTCATTTTTTTAAATGGTGATAGTTTTTTTGATATAAATTTACAAAAAGAAATTATTTTAAATTATACTAACAACTATAATACATTTTTTTTAGTTAAAAATAATAATTATAAATCAAATAAAAAATTATCATCACTAAAAATAAATAAAGGACAATTATTAGAATATTCTGATAAAAAAAATAATTTAATGTACTCAGGAATCTCTATATTAAATCGAAAAGATTTATTAAGTTTTAATAAAAATAAGAAAATTTCTTTTGAGAACGAAATTGTTGATAAATTAATTAAAAGAAAAAAAGTAATTGCGAAAATACTAAAAAAATTTTTTATCGATATTGGAACTAAGAAAAATTTAAATTATGCAAACAAAAATTTTATGAACAAAACAAAAAAAAATTGCTTTTTTTTTGATAGAGATAATACGCTTATTTATGATGAGGGATACACTCATAAAAAAAAAGATCTAAAATGGAAATTTGGAATTATCAATATTATTAAACAATTAAATGAATTAGACTATCTTGTTATTGTTGTTACAAATCAGTCAGGGGTTGCAAGAGGTTATTATAATGAAAAAAAAGTTAAACTTTTTCACGAATATATGAATAATGAATTAAAAAAAGAAAACGCTTTTATAGATGATTTTTATTATTGTCCATTTCATAAAAGTGGAATAGGAAAATATAAAAAAAATTCTATTGATAGAAAACCTAATAATGGAATGTTGATAAAAGCAATCAAGAAATGGAATATTAATATAAAAAAAAGTTATATGGTTGGAGATAATAAATCAGATTATCTAGCTGCCAAAAAAACAAATATTAAATTTATAATGGCTGATAACCAATTATTAAAAAAAATTAAAAACGAAATTAAAAACAATGGTTAAAGTTTTAGTTACCGGTTCAACTGGAATGCTTGGAAAGGCTATTATTGAAGCTTTGAAAAGAAATAAAAAATATAAAATAACAAAATTAAATACTTCAAATTGTGACTTAAAAAACTTTACCAAAACTAATAATTTTTTTAAAAAAATTAAACCTGACCAAGTGATTCATACTGCTGGAGTAGTTTATGGAATTGGTGGAAATTCAAGTAATCAATGGAAATCAATATATGAAAATAGCTTAATAAACTTAAATGTTGTAAACTCAAGTATAAATAACAAAGTAAAAAAAATAAATTTTATAAGCACTGGGGCAATTTATGATAGTAATTTAGATAGCCCATTAAAAGAAAAAGATATTTTCAAAGGTATGCCTCATGACTCTGAATATGGGTATGCATATTCAAAAAGATTTATGTATAATTTACTTAAAGTTGCTAAAAAAAATTATGATATAAATTTTAGTTACATAGTAAGTTGTAATCTATATGGTGAAAATGATAATTTTTCGATTATCAAAGGTCATGTGATTCCCTCTCTGATACATAAATTTTTTGTTGCAAAAAAAAATGATCAAAGTGTCGAAATATGGGGAAATGGAAAATCAGCAAGAGACTTTATGTACGTGAAGGAAGCTGCTAGAGCAATCAAATTGATTTCTGAAAAATTCAACGGTGTTATCAATTTAGGCTCAAAAGAGATTTATAAAATTTCTGAAATAGTTTATTTTTTATCAAAAATTTCAAAAGTGAAAAAAATCTATTACAACAAGGATATGCCAAATGGAGCTTTGGTTAGATTTTATGAATTATCAAAACTTAAAGGATTAAAATTTAAAAATAAAGTAGATTTATATAATGGTTTAAAAAAAACTTATAACTGGTTTGAAAAAAATTATAAAAACTGTAGAAAATAATTAAATGAGTAAAAGAGTTTTTATCACAGGTATATCTGGAATGGTGGGTTCCCATCTAGCAGAATATTTATTAAAAAAAAATTGTGTAGTTTTTGCTCTTTGTAGGTGGAATACAAAGTTAAATAATATTTTCCATTTAAATAAATTTGTAAAACAAAAAAAGTTGAATTTAATTTATGGTGATTTATTAGATGAAAGTTCTATTTTTAAAGCACTTAAAATATGTAAACCAAAGTATATATTTCATCTTGCGGCCCACAGTTATCCAACAACAAGCTTTATTAGTCCTAAAGAGTGTATGGAAACAAACATTATTGGTACGTTAAATCTATTAGAGGCTATTAAAAATCTTAGTTTAAAAAAAACAGTAATACATATTTGCTCATCCTCAGAAGTTTTTGGTAAAGTAGAAAAAGAAAATATTCCAATTAAAGAAAATAATTCTTATCATCCTGCTTCTCCTTATGCAATTTCAAAAGTAGGTGTTGACTTATTAGGAAAATTTTATGCTGATGCCTATGGGTTAAATACCCAGGTTACTAGAATGTTTACACACACTGGCCCTCGAAGATCAGAATTTTTTGCTGAATCCACTTTTGCTAAACAAATTGTAATGATTGAAAAAAAACTTATTTCTCCAACTATTATGGTTGGAAATTTAAAGTCTATGAGAACTATTTGTGACGTCAGAGATGCTGTAAGAGCATATTATTTGGTTTGTACTGTAAATCCAATACCTGGTTCATTTTATAATATTGGTGGAACTTTTTCTTGTACAGTCGAAAATATTTTAAGAACATTAATAAAAAGGTCAAAACTTGATAGTAGTAAAATAAAAATAAAAGTTGATAAAAAAAGAATTAGACCTATAGATGCAGATCTTCAGATACCAGACATTAGTAAATTTCAAAAACATACTGGATGGAAGCCAAAGATAAGCTACATAAAAACATGCGATGATCTTTTAAATTATTGGAGAAAAGAAATTGGCAAAAATAAAAATTATTTTAATAGATGATATTACGGGCTAAAATTCCTTTAAGAATAAGTTTTAGTGGCGGGGGTACAGATGTTGATCCTTTTTGTAATCAATTTGGAGGCAACATAATATCATCAGCAATAAGTAAATATGTTTATGCTTCGCTTGAAGAAAGACGTGACGACAAAATAAAAATTGTATCTTTAGATTATAATAAAACAATTAAGTTTAATATCAAAAAAGAAATAGCTTTAAGAGGAAATTTAAAATTAATAAAAGCGATAGTCAATTTTTTCAAACCTTACAGAAAAGGTTTTAATCTTTACATACATTGTGATGCTCCTACGGGTAGTGGATTGGGAACAAGTGGTTGTTTAGGCTCAATGTTAATTAAACTAATCGGTGAATTTAAAAAGATCAAAATATCTATTGAAAAAGCTGCAGAAATAGCTTTGGAAATTGAAAGGGAAGTAATTAAAATTAGTGGAGGCAAACAAGACCAATATGCTGGGTTATTAGGTGGATTTAATTTTCTTAAATTTAAAGATAAATACAAATGCTCACATAAAAAAATTAAACTTAATAAAAACTTTATTGAGGAACTTGCTTATAATTCTTTACTTGTTTATACAAAGAAAAAACATTATTCACATGACCTTTTGAGTAATCAGGTAAAAAGATATGAAAAAAAAATTCCTTTAACTATTAACTCATTACACAAAACAAATAAACTAACATTTAAAACTTTAACCCATTTCAAAAGTGGTGATATTCATAAAATAGGTAGATCCTTAGATTACGCTTGGAACCTAAAAAAACAAATGAACCCGTTAGTATCAACTAAAGAGATTGATTTATTTTATAAAAAATTAAAAAAAATAGGAGTATATGGAGGTAAAATTCTTGGTGCTGGGGCTGGAGGATATATGCTCGTAGTACTACCTTTTTATCTAAAAACTAAAGCAATAAAATTGATAAAAAAATCAAAAATGGAAGTGTCTGATTTTAATTTTGTGGATCAGGGGTTAAAAATTTGGAAGGTTAAAAAATCAAAAATTAATAAGTTTAATAAAAAATATTTTATATAATGGATAAAATTATAGTTTGTATCTTAAATAAAAATGATGGAGAAAATTTAAAATTATTACAAACAGATATAATAAATTTTTCAAAAAAATATAAAACAGTCTTTGTTGATGCTAATTCAGAGGATGAATCTCGACTGATAGCAAAAAGTATGGGTTTAGAAGTTATGGATTTAAACTTGTCTAGAGGGGAAGCTATTTCTCACTGTGTTAATAATTTTAAAAATAAATATAACTATATAATTTTTTTGTCATCTGATGGTGAAGAAGATGTTAAAGACATTTTTAAATTTGAGAAATATTTTGATGATGGTGCTGATATGGTCATAGCTTCAAGATTAATGCCAGGAGGATATTTTAAGTCTGATAAAAGTATACTATGGATACATCGAAAATTATTTCTAATATTTATAACATTTATAATAAATTTAATATTTAAAGGCAATATTTATGACTGCTGGAATGGATTTAGAGGATTTAAACTTAAATGTTTTGAGAAAATAAAAATTGAAGAAAAAAATCATTTAGTAGAAGCAGAAACAACAATTAAATTTTTAAAAAAAAAATTTAAAATATTTGAATTTCCTACTAAAGAAAATCCTAGAATATATGGAAAGTCTGTTAACCCACCGATAAAATCTGGAATAGGGCATATTATTCTAATAATTAAAGAATTTTTTAAAAAATAAAGTCGTTTAAAATATTTTTAATTTAGTCTATGTAGTTTTATATAAATATCATATAAGTTTTAAAATTAATTTGAATAAACTAATGAGTAAAAAAAAATTTGATTATTTTTGTTATTTTATTTTGGGAATATTAATCTATCAGTTTTTAAATAAACTAACTTGGTGGCAACCAGATTTTAGCTCTGATTATGATACTCATTGGGGTTATCTTGCTGCAACTACTTTTGATTTTATAGACCCTAAATGGGATTTTCCTCAATGGGTAAATGGTCCTTGGTATTATATGCTCTATTCTTATACCATAGGTCCAATTTTCTTTTTTTTGTTTTATTTGGGTAAAATAACAGTGCATGAAGCAGCAATGTATACTTTTCTATCTGGAAATTTTTTTCTCTCATTAATACTTTTTTATGCAGTCATAAAGTTATCGAAAATTCTTTTTAGTAAAGTTCTTGCCCGATTTGCATACGTCGCAATAGTAATGTTTTTACCTTTCACATATAAATCATTTTTTAATTATGGTGTAGAAAATTTTGCAATGGCACTTACACCTTTGGTAATTTATTATTTAATTCAATCATACAAAAAAAATAAATTAAATTATTGGATAAAGCTATCGATTGTATTTTCATTAGTTTGTGTGTCTAAAATAAGCTTTTTGATTCCTTTATTTTGTTTATTGGTAGGCTCTATAATTTTATGTTTCATTAAAAAAAAAAGTGTGAATAAAAAATATTTTTTACCATTTGTATCAACATTATTTTTGCTTTATTTTACTTTTTTAATAACTGGAAGCAGTCTTTTAAATAATAATGATATAAGAAACGTTGAGAGGGGATATGGAGATGTGCCATCGATGTCAGTTTTTTATACAGTTGATTTTCTAGATGCGTACAAAAATCCAAACAGGTATGAGCAGAATTATAGCATGATTAATTCATGGTCCTTAGATTTTTTTGGAGATTATTATGGAAATTTTAAAACTGATCGAAAATATGATTCTTTTGATAAAACAACAATTTTAAATAGAAATAGTTTATATATTTCTATATTTTTTTTTATTTGGTATTTAATTTTAGTAATCAAAAATTATAAA
>MDSV01125698.1_pt1 | contig 15246 bp, 25 predicted proteins | sample 810851 | NCBI WGS metagenome assembly MDSV01 (sample SAMN05326640, study PRJNA326480) | marine metagenome | isolation source: seawater | place: Atlantic Ocean: North East | collected 2012
ATATATATATTAAACGCATATAATAATTTAAAAATAATTTTTTTTTATTTATTATAATGAGAATTAACTTTTGTACTAGACTTTTTGCTTTCTTTTCTATTACCGCTTTATTTAATAATACTGCCGTTGATGCTGTCATTAAAAAACCCCTTAAAACTTACACTCAAAAAGATATTAATAATGCGTGGATACAAGTACCTTGGAGTCACGGTGGGTATTATTATCATAATACTATCACACGCGAAGACCGCGATCATTCTCCTACATATAAATACAAAAAACCTGAACTTTAAACTACTAAATTCTTCATTATCCAATGTCTAATTGATACATTTGTTGGAACTAAAAAATATGTCAATGCTTTATCATAACTTTCTATACTCTTTTCATTTCTCGACTCCTCTTCTATTTTTTGTAATATGTTATATATCACCATTAATGATTTATTATCATATAATGATGTTATATTCTTAAAAACCTCATCTATACTTAATACTTCTTTTTTTGATGTCTTAAATAATTCATCTGTATTTAACTGTAATATATTTCTATATAATGCTAAGGTAGTCGTTATTGACGTATGTTGTGCTGTATTATATGTTTCTACTAATCTTTCTAAACCCATCAATGCCCTTGATAATATATAATTATATATTGTATCATCCTTTGCTTTATACCATATATAAAATCTTCTTATTGCGTGATATAAATAATATAAATCATCTTTTGAATCGTCATTCCACCATCTCACTAATCCTTGTAACATATACGGTCTCTGTATATGTAATGTATTATTTGATACACTTATTTTTGTTCCTATTGGACACGATGCCAATAATGATAATTGTATCATTACGTGTAATGGTTCTAAAATCATATTTGTTTTCTCTTTTCCTACATTACTACTCATTATTCTTTCCATTTATATATAAAATATATATATCATTTTTCTATATATATTTTATAAAATTGAATTAAAAATATCTAATTATTTAATTTATTATAATGTTTCGTCCCATCATTCGTAAAGAAGATATTCTTATTCCTGATGGTTCTTATGTGAAAAATATTGAACCTCCTACTATAAATAATGAATTTAAAACTATTGTTGAACAATCTAATTCTGACTCCGATAATTATAATTATCAAGAAGAAATTAATTCTGATGACGATTCTGTTATTTCTTCTATAACTCCTTCTCCTACCCATTCTGTTTCCTCCCATAAAAAACAAGATTTTATAGAATTTCATCTTCCTAATAATGATATTATCAGGGAATTCTCTACTTATTCTAATTCTAATAAAACTAAAATTATTGAACTAGGATTAGCTACTCTTAATACCACTAATGATAAAAGACTTGAATGGAATAATAAAAATGTTGCCGTTAAAATTAATCAAATTAAAAATAACCATAAAAAAGAAATTGAGAATTTACAACATCTTATTGATTCCATGAAAAAAGAAATTACTAATATAAAATCATTCAATAAAAAAGAAATGGAAAATCAAAAAATTTCTATTCAAGATAGACTTGATTCTACTTACAAAACTGATATTGATTATAAAAATAAACAAATTCAACAACTTCGTGACAATGAGAAAGAGTTGCGTAAATGGTTGCATACCATTAAAGATGAACAAATACTTAAAATTCAAGAATTAAATAATACTCATAATAAAGATGTCAAAGAAATTCATAATAAATATCAACAAGAGCGTAACGATTCTATTCATTCTAAATTAGATCAAATGGTTAAAAATGTTGGAAAAGCTGTTGTTAAAGGAGATATTGGTGAAATTGCTATTCTTGAACAATGCAATAAAGATTTCCCTCATATTACTTGGAATAAAGTTGGTAATGAAAAAGGTGGTGGTAAATGTGATATTGTTGGTAATGATAATATTGCACTTGAAGTTAAAAATTATGATACTTCTATTCGTAAAAAAGAAATTGATAAATTTAGAAAAGATATGAAAAATAACAAATCTTATAAAGCTGGTTTATTTATTAGTTTAAATAAGGTAAAGATGCACGATAAACCTGATTGCCATATTGAACTTCTCAATGGTAAACCTCTTATGTACATTAATAATGTTGCTGAAGATATTACCAAATTAAAAGCTTCTATCACTGTTCTTTACAAACTTCTTGAACTAGGCATTGATTTAGAACAGGCTACTAAATTTGATAAAGTTATTACTCTTATTAAAGATATTGATTCTCATCGTGCTGATATTCAAAAAAAGTCTACTGATTATAATAATAAATTAAATACAACATTAACTAAGCTTGAAACTACTATTCAAAATGCTATTAGTTTCTTAACATAAAAAAAGCGATAATCATATATATTTTCTTATTGTAATATATATGGATATATTTTCTAATTTATTTGGTCCTAAAAAACCAAAACCAAAATCAGACTATGATGTAGAGGAAGGTAAATTTCATCATCCTACAAAGACTAGACCTAAAAAACCTAAAAAAATATCATTCCCTAATGGTAATAAAGCTTATCGAGATTTCAACGTAGGTAAAGTCAACGTTGGTGGGCGTAAAAGACGTAGAACGCGTAGAAAACGCCGTAAATCTAGAAGAAAACGCCGTAAATCTCGTAAAAAAAGACGTAAATCTAGAAGAAAACGACGTCGTTAATTTTAAAATAATTTATTAAATACCTTAATAAATTCTTGCTTTGATATTGATTTAGGACCTACTGTATTATTATGTTGAAAATCTGCTGTGTCATAATATCTTTCTTTTAATTTTATTCTATCCTCAAATGACATTGAATTATTCAATTGTATATAATAATGACTCTGATCTGATATATTTGTAAAATTTATGCCATCTTGAAATAAATCTATAAATTTTCCAGCATATACACCTACTCTCCTTATTGCAAACATTGCTTCCATCTTATTTTTTACAAAATGAAACCCTTTTGGTTCTAATTTTGGTTCTATATATCTATTCTCATTCCTTCTTTCCCATACTTGAAATATACAGGGAACATCATAATCTTTCCCATTCACAGAAAATCCATTATCTTGTATATCTATTTCAGATACTATATGAAAATCTAATGGTATACATTGTTGCATACTAGGTTTCTTAAAGCTTTTTGGTAAAATAAATCCAAAGCTTTTTGTTTTTTCACACTTGCATATATGTTTTATAAATTTCTTTGCTATACTAGATTGTCTTCCAAACGGAGGATTTCCTATAAAATGCAATGGTATTTGAAATCCTTCTGTTAAATCTAATTTCAAAAAGTCTTGTTCTATTATATTTTCCCCCTCTGGAACTATATCATATGATATACTATTATATTCTACTAATCTACTTGTAAAAGACCCATTGCCTGCGCTTGGTTCTATTACTACATCTGTTGTTTTATCTATATTTAATTTCTTAAATTCTTCCAAACATTTATTAACCACTTCTGGCTTTGTATAATATTTCTCATTGCCTTTTCCTCCTCTTTTTAATCCTGTTCTTTGCATTGTTTATAAATAATTAAATTATATTTATTTTAATTCAATTATTAAAATATAATAAAGATTTTAACATTTTTATATTAATGAATAGTCACTGGTTATTAATCACTCATAGCGCTGCTTTATTTCCTATGGGTATATTTATTTGGAATTGGAAAATGAGAAAAGATACTCCTAGTATATTTATGTTGATAAAATTCTTATATGGCGTAACATTTTCGCTTTTATATCATTCACATCATAGTTTACCTGAAGATCAGGTCTTTACTACGGATTATGATTATGATAATTGGGCATTATTAGATAGTTATGCTTGTAGTAGTTTAATATTTACTACTGTATTATATGGGTTAAGGGTAAGAGAACCACAATTTTATATAACTAGTTTTGCTGTAGAAAATATAGTATTAATAGTGTATTTATGGGAAAATTTAAATCAAGCATTGATAATTACTTGGTATTTATCGATATGTAGTTTTATAATAATAATAATTAAATGGCGTACAGTTTGGAGATATTTGATTCGTTTTAAATGTTTATCTTTTTTATTTACTGCGTCTGGTATTACAGCTATAGTAATGTATTGTATTGCTGTTCAACATTGGTATAATGAAGTATATATAAAATATCATTCGTTATGGCATTGTTTTGTATTTTCTACTGCTGGTTTTGCCGCGTTATTACGGTATAAATTAGATGAACAAATACACCCGATTAGTAGAAGACAGCAATTGGATTCTATTTAATTTCTCACTAGGAGAAAGAGAAGAAAATAAGTTGTGACGGTCCTTACTGACCCGTTTTTTTATTATTAATATTTGTTATCATATATCATAACAAATATTCATTTTTCTCAAAACCCTTACCATCCTTACTGACTTTTTCAGCTACAAAAATATTTGTCATTGAAAATGGTAACAAAAGTGTAAAGTAGTAAAAACCCTTACCATCCTTACTGACTTTTTCAACTACTACACAAGTTTATTACGGTAAATGCTCACGTTTTGGAAAATTTTCAAAACACCTCACCATAATCGTCACAAAACAAGTCAACTACTTTTCAAATATCGTAAGAGGTCAGTGTCAGCTGAAAAAAAGGCACTAAAAAAAAGGTCTCTTTTTCGATCATTTTTTGCCAAAAGTCAAAAATGAAATTCAATTTTCAACAACAATTATTGTTGTTGTACTTCTGAAAAAATATATAAAATTATTTTCATTTTTTTTCACAATTTTGAATTTACTCCATCTTGTAGGGAAATTTATTTTTTCTGAAAAAAATTTGTTACGATAAAAAAATTTTTGATTTTTTGAAAAAAGGCTTAAAAATATAATATTTAGTACATACAAAAGAAAATGTTACCAAACCGTTACCAAAAGTGCCAAAAAGTGCCGAAAAGTGCCAATCAATTTTATTGTGATGTTTGTGACTATTATACGTCACATAAATCTCATTATAAAAAACATTTGAAGACCAAAAAACATTTAGAATTAGCGTTACCAAATGTTACCAATCCGTTACCAAAAGTGCCAAAAAGTTGCAAAAAAGTGTATATTTGTGAATATTGCGACAAAGAATATAAAAGTAGAAAAGGACTTTGGGGTCATAAAAAAAAATGTAAACCAGTAAAAGAAGAATCATCAGGAGATAAGATAGATGCGAAATTGATGGAAAAGGTAATAGATTTAATGGATAAGAAGTTAGGAAATACATATGGAGACCATAATACAATAAATTCAAATAATACAACAAATAATATATCAATAAATGTATTTTTAAATGAAAAATGTAAGAATGCACCGAATTTAACAGACTTTGTGAATCAAATCAAGGTTCAATTGGAAGATGTGATGTATACAAAAGAGCATGGTGGAGAAAAAGGAATAACAAATATATTAGTGAAACAATTAGAAGATGTTCCAATAACAGAACGACCGATACATTGTGCAGATAGGTCAAGGAAGAAATTTTATGTAAAAGACGATGATGAATGGAAGAAAACACAACTATCAAAGGAAAAGGTAGAAAATAAAGGGGAAAAAGGTCCAGTAGAGCGATGTATAAGAAATTTAAAAACAAAGCAACATTTAGTAATGGAAGAAGAATGGAAGGAAAAAAATCCAGATCATGAAATAAATCCACAAAAGAAAGATGAATATTTAGAGATAGAGAGTCAAATATGGACAGGATGTGCAAAAGGAGAGAGTTGGGGGGATTATATGAAGAAGATGGAAAAGGATATAGCAGAATGGTCATTACCGACATTAAAAGAAGAGATGAAGGAAGAATTAGAAAATAAAAAATGAATATATTATATGGGAGGAACAATGGGATTATTATTAATAACAAATTATGAATTAGAAAAATCATTAAAAGAGAATGAAAATCAGAAGAAAAGAAAAGAGGATAATATATATGGGGGCAAATATATCAATTCAAAATATCTCCGAAAAAATAAGAAACCTAGGAGTTATTATAAAAGAGAAGTTTATTATTATGAGACAGAAATTGAGAAGAGATAGGAGAGCAGAGATAATATATAAGGAATTATATAAGGATACGGATGAAGATATAGTAAATGATTTTTTTAAAGAACAAGAAATGAGGAAAAATACGACAAAAATTTACGTATAAAATAATATATGAGAGATACAAGAGTATTATTAGGAAAACTATTAAATAGTATAAAGAATATAACTTATGAAAATTATTCAATATACATAATAAAAGAATTATGTAATAGTTTGGGGTTGAAAGAAGGGAAATTAGGAAGATGGACAAAAAAGAAACGAATAAATGAATGGATAATAAATCAAGAAATGGATAATAAAGAGATGGAAGAATATAGTTATATAGTAGAACCGATAAATGAATTAGAGTTATTAGTGCAACTAGGAAATGGCTATTATTTAGGATTTGTATTTATAAAAACGAAAGGCAATATACCAGTATATAATGGATTTGTAAATAAGAATTATATTTATGTATTAATATCAAAATCAAATAAAGAAACAATATATTACAAGATAAGAGATATATTTGAAGAAGAAAAAATAGAAAAATATTTAATAGAATATTATAAAGAAATAAGTTCAATAACAAGTAAACATAATATAGAATTAACAAAGGTATTAAATCAGGAGCACATAACATCATATACCTTAAAATCGTCATCATTGATATTACCATTAACAAATAATCATGCAATATATTTTCAAGATGAATTAAAAAAGGAGAGGATGAAAGGAGTAATAGAAGATAGTTATAAAGATTTAATAAAATGGGAAAGAAAGAATGAATGTATAAAAAGTGCAAAATTATTATCAGAGTAAAATATATATATATGATATTTCCAACAACAGTATTAGGAAAAACACTTTTAGTAATAGGAGCATTGGCTTTGATAATATTTAATGCGTCAAGGAAATCAATTAAAAAGGAAGAAGTAGAGATGGAAGATGCGGCAAAAAGAGAAGAAGAGAATGATGCAGATATGAAAGAAGCGTTAGATAATGATAAGAAATTTTTACCTTGGTTATAATATATTAATAATAAGTAATATATTATATTTATTCTTCGGCTTGTTCAACGGGAGAAGGAGGTTTTTTAGGTTCATCCCCGTTGAGAAGAACGGATTGAGCGATTAGAGAAGTAACAAGATAAGGGTCACAATTAGAAGAAGGTCTTCTATCTTCAATATATCCGTGGTTATCGAAATAAGTTTGAGAAGGTACACGTACAGAAGCAGACCTATCGGCAACACCGTGAGTGAATGTTTTCCAATCGGCAGTTTCGTGTTGACCGGTTAATCTTAATTTATTATCAGCACCATAATTATCAATATGTTTATCATGGAATTCTTTTAAAGAAGTAATGGCTTTAAGAATAGATTGATATGAATCATCGGTATTTTCTCTATTTCTCATATCTCTAGTGGAAAAATTAGTATGACATCCAGAACCATTCCAATCACCATCCATAGGTTTAGGATGAAAATTGATAGATAATTTTTCTTGTTCAGCAGTAATAAGAGCGATATATCTGAACATCAAGAGTTGATCGGCAGCATCAACTCCTTTGCCGAAAATTTGGAATTCACATTGAGCCGGAGCGACTTCGAAATTGAATCCAGTAGTAGTAAGTTCAGCATATAAGCAATTTTCAAGCAATTGTTCGGCGAATTTTCTAGTAGAAACATTTTCGGGACCAACACCGCAATAGAAATCACCCTGTTCTTTTCCAGAAAGAGAAACCCATTCTTTACCATCTACAGTATCCATTCCAACAGGTACATTAGTATAATGGGGTCCAGTATTAGTAGTAGTGATAAAGAATTCTTGTTCCATACCAAACCAACAGTCTTGTTCGAATACAGTAGGGTCAGTAAAGATATCGTAAGCTCTATCTCTAGTATTATCAGGATGTGATTTATATACTAATTCTTGTTTTTCTTGACTCTTTTTTTTATCAACAACCCAAGTATCACATAATACTAATAGTCCACCAGCCATTTTACGAAAAGGATTAGGGGATACTTTAACGGGTTTAAGGAAAACTTCGGATGATGTGCCTTCTGCTTGTTTAGTAGAAGAGCCATCAAAATTCCAAATAGGGAGTCCAGTTAATTCCTTTGTAGGCGTATGAATAACCCGCGTTTTAGAGCGGAAATTATTATTATGATCAAGCCAAATATATTCACAGACAGTAAAAGGTCTATCCATTATAACTAAAATATTCTAATTCATCTTTAAATATATTCTATATTTAATATATATGCCAAGAACGACACCAAAAAAGAAAAAAAAATGGAGAGCAATATATTACCCACCATCACCAGACAATGGGAAAACAATAAGGAGAGCAAAGCCTGGAAAACAACAAACTAGAAAAAAAAGAGGAGAAACAACAATGTCAGGAGTGAATCTGAATGAAACTTTAAAATTGGCTAAAATAGCAAAAATTCAGGCAAATGCAAAAAGAACAAGAAATAAAAGAACAAAACGAAACAGAACCCAAAAACGTATTCCATTAATTGTGAGAGATGTAATAAAAGTTCTTGATGGGGTAACAATAAGTGAGAAGGGAAAGGGGGATGTAATAGTAAATGTAAATGTGCCAACAAAAAAGAAAGGAGGGGGTAAGAAGAAAACCAAGAAAAAAACACATCAAAAACAGACAAAACATTATAAAATAGAGATAATAAAGAAGAAACCATTAACAATTCAGGTATGGGATTATAATACAGAGAAAAAGGAATGGGAAAAAGAAGGGAAACCAACACAGATTAAAAAAGGAGGAAGGAGAAGAAAAACAAAAAAAAGAGCACTAAAAAAAAGGACCCGAAAAAAAAATTGAATACCTTTCGGAAAATATAATTATTGAAAAAGATGCAAAGAAGAGTAATAAACGAAATAAACACTATAATACGAATTATAATGGTAGGATTAACTACTACTATAATTATGCAATTAATATTTTTATTGCTGTGGTCAACAATGATATCAGCAGAAGTAAATATACGGGGAAGAGGATTAGAAAAAATAGATGCAATACCTTGTAATAAGGGAACAAATGGAACCAGTTGTGTGTGCCCAAATACAAATTGTTTGATATATAATGAGAAAATAAATGGATGTCATCCAATAGATTGTTGGAAATGGAATTCTATAAAACAATCGTGTGAGGAAACGGGGAAAGAAGTGATAGGGCCAATAATATTACAGGGAATACCATTTACGGGTGTTTTTGGTTCAGGCTTTGGAAATATGGGAAGATGGGATATTTTCGGAATATATTGGTTAATATGGGGTTCAGGGTGTTGTTTAACTTGTTTATGTGGATGTATGGGGCGGTGTGTAGGGAGTTCAGAAGAAGATAAAGAAGTGGGTCTAAAAGCAGGAGCTCAATGTGGAAGTTGTATTATGTCAACAGCAATAGTAGTAATGTGGATATGGGGAATAGTAGTGATTGCAAACAAAGATATAGAAGCTCCATACAAAGATTGGGAAGGAAATGATATAATGTGTCCATTAATATAAATTGAATAATAATAATAACATAAGGTTTTTTTATATAAAATGTACTCTACTAGAGCTTCTATTATTAATTGGATTAAAATGACAGAAATACGCGATTGTGTAAAATTGATAGACGGGATAAAATGTCCTTGTGCTGATAAGTTAAGACGATTGTATTTAACCAAGCCACGGGGAAATCAAAGTGAACTTAGAATAAAACGACATATAGAGTTAGGAGAAAAGGAATATTGTAAATGTTATAATAAAAATTGAATATATTTAATTAAATATTATTTTTTAAAAACCAAGTGAAGTGAAAAATGAATCAAACAGTAGAGAAAAAATCAGATAAGTTATTAATAACAGAAATGATATGGAATATGGCGGATAAAGGATTAGTATCACCGATTATGTATTATGAAAAGATTGCAAACATTCTTAATTTAAGTGATAATAATAATGTAAAAAAAATAATGATTGTGAACGAAAATACACAAAAATTGTGGTTAAAACATCTATTAACATTTGTTTTATATACAAATTTGTATTTAAGGAATAATAAAAAAGTATATATGACGGATAAACAAAAGAAAGAAGAACAACAAATAATGAGAAAAATCAAATTAGGATGGAGTGATTTTATAGAGGAATTTCAGAATGTATATTTTAAATTTAAATTTTATAAAAAGATATAATTAATAAAAAAAAATATTATTAATAATTATATGAGTAAAGTTGAAGAGGAAGAAATGTTAATATGTGATAGATGTAAGAAAGCGTATTGGGTAACAAAAGAAGTTTTTTTAAATCATATATCAAAATGCGAAGGAAATAAAGATGATGTTATAGGAATAACTTGGTGGAAGGAGGAAGAATTGAAAAATAAATTACCAAGAAAGAAAAGTATAGATATTGGTATTAAATGGGAAAAAAGACCAGAAACAAGATAATTTATGAAGTGGTAATAATTAAATATAAAAAAGGAAGATGAACAGTAAGAACGTGTATGATATCAACAATAGTTTGATTAACATTAAATCCATAATAAGCAATCATATTACAAAAATTAAAAAGTATAGAAATAAGACCGGGTAAAAAGGTATGTGGATAATAGTAACTAGTATATAATCCAATAAAAAAATTGCATAAATAATCAAAAGTTAACATATAATAATTACCTTTTAATGAAGCGTGATAAATGAGACCATTAATAAGAATGATTGCTGAACGAATAGAATAGTGTGAAATTGTAGGAAATAAATAAAAAAGTATACCTACAACACAAATAGGGGATTTTAAATTTTGTAAAATACTGAAATGAGACAAAATCGAAACAGTATTCGTCATATATTAATATTAATTAACTATTTATATAATATTAATGGAAAAACCTAAATATTTAGTATTAAATCCAGTATCAGTAGCATTTGAAGAGCCACCAGAACATATTAAAGTAGAGTTATACTATAATCAATGGGAACAGACATTAGATTATAGAAGAGTAAAAGATTATGGGAAGAAGATATATCAGGATGAGGCTATAAATACAGATTCATTTCTTCATACAGAACCAGAAAGTTATTATTATTTTGATATAAATAAAGTAGAAAAAAGTATCAAAGTTATGAGAGAAACATTAAAAAATTGATATAAAAGAAATGAATATTGAGAGGGGTAAAATGGAATTAGCAATACAATATGAAGTATATGAAGTAATAAATAAGATGATAACAAAGATAGAAAATAAAGAGAAAGTTAATATTTATCAGAGGGATTATTATCATAATAATAAAGAGATATTTAAAAAGGCGAGTAAGAAATATCAACAATCAGAAAAAGGAAAAGAAACCATACGAAGATATTATCGTTCAGAAAAAGGAAAAGAAATAATAAAAAATCAAAATAAACAGTGGAGAGAGAAAAATCCAGAAAAATTTAAAAAAATACAAGATAGAGCTCATCATAAGAAAAGACGAAAAATATTAAAAAGACGAGAAGAAGAAGATATAATACCATCAAGAGTAGGAGGGGGAGGGGAAATAATGTTAGGAAGTTATAAAAGAAGAAATTGGACAAAAAATGAGGAAAATATATTGAGAGAATGTAAACGAAGGAGTAAGAGTCCATATAAGGCATCAATGACTTGGAAAAAAATAGGAATATTATTAAATAGACCACAAAAATCAATAAGAGAAAAATGGAGAAGGATGATAGAGAAAGAAAGGGATGATGAGGATGAAGAGATAATATTATTAAGACCAAATGTGGGAATAAAAATATGCGTATAATATATATAATGCCAAAAACGAAGAAAAAAACGAAGAAAAAGGAACTAAAAAAAGAGAACCTTAATAATTAAATTTTTTAAGGATTCTATCAACTTCATTAATAATAATATCATATTTTTTTTTATCTTTAAGGTAAAATTGAAAATATTCCTCAAATTGAGAATTATTTTTACAAGCCTCTTTTAAGGAGTTAAGTTCATTTTCTAAATTATAAATTTTATCAGATAGATCTTTTATAAGCTCAGCTTGTTCTCCAACAAGCATTCTATAATCCCTTACAATATTTTTATATTTATTATTACATAATGGCATATATATTTTAAAATTGAATTATTTTTATATAGTTATTGCGTTATAAAAATGATAGAATTACCAGAAGAAATTATAGAGTATATTATATCCTTTACTTGTGATAGAAGAGGATATAATAAGATTCATTATAATGAAAGAAAAAAAGCGAATTGGATAAGAATGAGACGAATACGAGGAGAACTTAAATATTTTGGTTTGTTGAATTATAGTGTTGCTTGGTTAAGAACGTGTGGAGCACAAAAATCACGAATACCAGCTTTCAAAAAAAGCTTAAAAGAAGGTAATCCTGTTGTAGTATATCATACAGGGTGCTATAAAAATCGTAATCATGAAATTGATGGGGAACGTGCGTTGGAAAACACGTGGATGGACATTCCTTTTGAAAAATTATAATAATTGAAAAATTGAATTAAAAATATAATAGTAATACGTTATAAAATGTTACCGGATTTACCAGATGAGATAATAGATTTAATATTATCATACGCGCCAGATTTTCGTGATAATTTGAAAAACTGTCAAATGGAAATATTAGACAATCATAGACCAGTATATTTAAAAAAGGTGATAGCGGGGTTTACGCCGGGAATAGCGGATAGTCCAACGTGGCATAATTTTAAAAAAAACGATGAAATAAGAATATGGAGAAGGGGTAATTATTATGGTCCAATGGAATATACGAAGTTAAAACTACACTCGATAGAGATAACAGAGGAGAGAACATCCGCGGCAGAAAGGGAAAGGCATTGGCATACTAGAGATATAATTTTATATTATGGGTGGACAAACATATCAAATATGAATCTATGGAAAATGATATGTGAATGGAATTCAGGCGATCATCAGGGTGAATTTAAACCAGGTTATTATTAAAAATTGAAATAAAAATACATAATAAATATAGATTTATTATGTATGAATTACCAGATGAATTATGGAACTATATAAAAGAATTTACATTCGATTGGAAACGTTCCCATAAACAAAAAATGAAACATATTTTTAAATTAGAAAATATTAATGAATATGGACATATTGAAAAGTGGGGGAGAGTGGTGTATAGTAGATGGACATATTTTCAACCGTGGCTAAATACAAATGAAATAATTGATGATGAATATGGTGGTAATACAAATAATCCTTTTGCACCACCACCGGATTTAGAACGAATGGAGATTATGGCTTGGTCTTGTCCCGAACCCGTGGTCCTGGAGACTAGAGGTTGGTGGTGTGGATATGGATGGCTTAGACCGGTATTTGTGATGATTTACTATGAACGGCAAAGAAAAAAACGTAAATATTCATTTTCAAAGTGGTCTGTAATTTAAAAAAATTGAATTTTTTAAATAATATATAATAAGAGGTATTAAAATGCAAGCAGTAGAATTCAAAGTATCATTGATAGGAAATACAAATACAGGGAAGACAGCTTTCCTTCAAAAATTATTATATGGACAAGAAAGAAGATTAGGTACTAGTATGACAAAGACATTGGGAGTAGATGTGAGACCATTTGACTATAGAATAGGAGAAAATAGATATAGGATAATATTTTGGGATTGTGGAGGAGATGAAAGATTTTCGGGATTAGGCAGTGGGTATATAACAGGAAGTGATTTGATATTATTATTTGGATCAAATAATAATGAAGAAGATAATAAATATTTATCTTATATACCAGGAAATACACTTCATAGGAAAGTGTATAATAACGAAAATTATTTGAATGGGTTATCGGAGGAAGATAGGAATTTGAATACAATGAATATTTTAAGAGAGATAAGAAATGCTCTACATTAAAAAGAGAACTAAAAAAAGTGCACTATAAGTTCAAAGCTAATATAAAATTGAATTAAAATGCGAAAATTACCTTTTTTTATAATTAATAACCATGATACGAAAAGGCTTTCTAAATAACAATCAACAATCAAACGGGTCAAAATGTATGACCAAAAAGCAGTTACGAAAACAAAAAAAGAGAAAAAAACAAAAACAGACCGATAAATTAAATATAAAAACGCGAGTCAAAAATATTAGAAATGAGTGTTATGAACGTTGTTGGACCAAAATTATGCGAAGAAATGACAAGTTTATGGCAACGGCCGAACAAATAGAATCTATATCAACTACAATCGATTACATTAAGGCAGATAAAATGAAAATGAGTGTGGATAAATATTATGAATCTGTAAAAATAAATAAAACAATCATGTTGGCTGTACCAGAAAGGGTTTTAATTTCAAAAAATAGGCGCACCGGAAGAAACACATCATATAAAATTGTTGTATCACACGATTTTAAAAAATATGAAGATGAAATGATAGTTTTAACACATAATGAGAAATTTGGATACCATGATGATTTGGTTATGATGCTGATAAGTAAAAATCAAATGTGGTTAGCGCATCGAGTCGGATTTTATTTGTTTGAGGAAAATACTATGATAGGATTTGCTATGTGTTCAGAATATCAAGAGATGGTTATGATAGAATTCATTTTAATAGCGAAAGAATATAGAAGAAAGGGTTACGGAGAAAAATTATTACACTGTATAAAAAACGAGATGCATTTCGGATCCAAACAAGACAAAAAGTTAAATTGTGAAATAGACAGAAATAATATTATTGCAAAAAAATTATTTATTAAAAATAAGTTCAAACTTGATACAAGCGAAAATCCGGTAGTTGTCTACAGGGCAAGAGTAAACCCCCACCTTGAACAATATACAGCCGGATATATAAATCAAAAAGATTCTTGTAGTGCTGCATTAAATTTGTTACCAAGTGGTAAAGAATTAGAAAAAGAAAAAAAAGAACTATTAGTGAATGTAATGATGACGATTATTAACACACCAGGTTTAGATAAAGCATTTTTGAAAATGGTCGAGGAAAAAGAGGGAAGGGGCAAAGAAGAAACGTAGAAGAAGACGATAAGAAATGCTTTACATTAAAAAGAGAACTAAAAAAAGTGCACTATAAAATATTATTTTTTATTATTCAACCAAGATAAATTTATCTTCAAAAAGAATTAAACGGGTTAAATTTGGCCATATTCCGGCTTCGGCTTCTACTCTTCCATCATTATCATATTTGACTACCTTGAATTCTATTCCGGATAAATGTCCTTC
>MDSV01117664.1_pt1 | contig 15245 bp, 15 predicted proteins | sample 810851 | NCBI WGS metagenome assembly MDSV01 (sample SAMN05326640, study PRJNA326480) | marine metagenome | isolation source: seawater | place: Atlantic Ocean: North East | collected 2012
GTTTTATTATAGGATAATATGGGACAACCAGAGCAAAACTAGAGCATAGAGAGATAAAATAAAAAAATTTTACTTATTAGACTTGTTGAATTATAAATATAAGCATAAATACTCATGAAATTCACTAATGCCCTCGTGGTGAAATTGTTAGACACAAAGGACTTAAAATACTTGTCCTTTATAGTTTAAATAAATAAATTCCCACCATGCGTAAAGTAATTACCATAGTGTTTTTATGCTCTATCGTTATTATAATTCCTAATTTGTCTTTTGCGGATAGTGCTACACTTAATAATGGAGAAACGACTACCAGTCAGCAAAACATAGATGGTAATGGAGAATTTTTAACTATCTCAAATAATTCAACACTAAATACTGGAGCAACTAAACCAGCCAATGTTACAGGAAATAATGTTGATGTAACAGTTGAGTCAGGATCAACAATAACATCAAATAAAGTTAGTGTGTTTGCAGATGATACTTCGGATTTAACAGTAACTAACTCAGGTACAATTTATGCAACCGGAACAAATGCAATAGATGCAAAAGGAACAACGGATGCTACAATTGTAAATAATTCAGGTGGAACAATTTCATCTAATAGAAATACAATTAGAATTAGCAAAACAGGAAGCAACAATACGACCGGCATGACAATTACTAACTCAGGTACAATTACAGCAAGATCATCTGGTTCCGCTATTTTTGGAACTGGTGCAAATAATACAGCTTCAATTACTAATAAATCTGGTGGTGAGATGACTAACTCTGATAGCAGCAATGCAACTATAAGAGTTGGAGCAAGTTCAATCATTGTTAATAGTGGGTCAATAAAAAACAGTGTTGGTAATGATGCAATTAAATTGTATGGAAACAATTCAACAATAACTTTGAAAGATGGAGGTATTGTTGTAGGTAAAATTGATGCTTTATTAAGAACAGGCAGTACTTTAAAATTTAATCATGGAGTTGGTCAAGGATATTTCTACGAGACCGAAGGAGATTTTACTTTGCAAGATCTTGATGGAAATCAGATAGTAAAAGGATCGGCTGGATCTGTCGGTCAAGGAGGCAGCGAAACTTTAGATGAATTATTGAGCTATAAGTCAATGAATTTAAGACAATTTTTTAATAATTATAAAAATTCTGAGGAAATAAATGACAAAAAAATTTGGGGCGATGCATATGTTTCTAATTTACAAAGAGACGCTCACACAAGTAATTTAGCTATTGAATATGATTTGTTTAATTTTGGGATAAATCTTATAAACCCAATGAACAATGCTAATTTTATTATTGCATTTGAAGGAGGAACACAGGATTTTGTTAAAGATCATAAAATAGATTATAAAAATATCAGTACAGGAATTTACTTTCCTCAAAAAAATAATTCTTATTTTGATTTAGATGCATTTATTTTAGCAGGAATTACATTAAAAGAAGGTCAGAGAACTATTTTAACAAACACAACAACCTCAGGTAAATTAAACATAGATAGCGATTATGAAACCTACGAAATTCACACAGGACTAAAAAAAAATAATTTATCTTTAATACCTGATGTAGGATTAGCAGCTAGTTACTCAATGACACCTAATTACGATGAAAGCAAATATTTTTCATGGAATGATAGACATATTGGAAATTTTTCTATCTTTTTTTCAGATGATTATAATTTATTTAAAAATAATGGTAGTAAATTACTTTTAGGTTGGACTTTAGACTTAAGAAGTATGATTGGTGATAAAAAACAGGTTTACTCAATAAATGGAACTAGTGCTACATATGAACAGCTCGATGATTTAACTAAAGAGATATCTTTATTGGCAAATATTGGATACGAAAAAAGGTTTTCTGAAAATAGTGAAATTTCTTTTACATTAGACGTTAAAGACACCAATCAATACGCAAGAGGTATTGGCGCAAATATTTCTCTAAGAAGTAGATTTTAATTTGATAATTAAACTTGTTCAATTATAAATATTAGCATAAACACAAGTAAAAAAAGGAATGCCCTCGTGGTGAAATTGGTAGACACAAAGGACTTAAAATCCTTGCCGCTTGCGGAGTGCCAGTTCGAGTCTGGCCGAGGGCACCACAAATATGATTAAAACAATAATTATTTCTGATAAAAATAAAAAATCTTTAAATATTAAAAAATTTATTTTAAAAAAAATTAAAGCAAGCCCTAAAATTAAATTAAATATAATTATAGTAATTGGTGGTGATGGATTTATGCTTCAAACTTTAAAAAAATATAAAGATTCATCTAAATCTTTTTATGGTATTAATTCTGGAAATTATGGCTTCCTAATGAATAAATTTTCAACAAAAAAAACAATTAAAGATTTATCAAAAGCTAACAAGATAACTATTTCTCCTTTAGAAATGATTGTTAAAAATAAAAAAGGACAAAAAAAAAGATCTCTTGCTATAAATGAAGTTTCAATATTAAGACAAAGTAGACAGGCCGCTTCGTTATCTATTAAAAATGGTTCAAAACAAATTATTAAAAAATTAATTTCTGATGGAGTTTTAGTTTCCACACCTGCTGGAAGTACTGCATATAATTTATCGGTCCATGGTCCAATTTTAAGTTTAAATTCAAAAAAATTATCTATTTCACCTATAAGTCCTTTTAGACCAAGACGATGGAAGGGTAGGATAGTAAGTGACAGATCTAATATTGTTATCAACAATCTAAACCCGTCAAAAAGACCAATTAGTGCTGTTGCAGATAATATAGAATTTAGAAATGCAAAAACAATTTTTATTAAAAAGAATAGTAAAATTCGATTTAATCTTCTTTATGATAATAATAGAAGTCTTCAAAAAAAAATTAAAATTGAACAAATTAGAAAAGAAATAATTTGATTTTTATTTAATTATTTATGAAAGTTTTTTTTGATCACACAATTTTTACACTTCAACGATTTGGTGGTATATCTAAATATATTGTTAATTTAGCTGAAAACTTTTCAGATCAAGTTGATCCATCAATTGTGTCTTTATTTTATAAAAATCATTATCTAAAAAATAGTAGTTTCTCTAAAAAATTATTTCATTATAATAAAGTAGGCCCTTTAGTAAAATATGTTAATAAAGCTAATAAGTTCTATTTTAATCATCAACTAAAAAAAAAAAAACCTGATATAATCCATTTAACTTATTTTAATGAAGAAAGTTTTTATAGCTCTGATGCAAAAAAAGTAGTTACAGAGTATGATTTAATAAAAGAAAAATTTTATTTTGAAAAATATAAAGAACAAATTAATCATAAGAAAAAACTATTTGAAAAAGCAGATCAAGTAATATGTATCTCTAATAATACAAAAAAAGACCTTCTCGAAGAGTATTCTGTAGATCCTTCTAAAGTTTCAGTAGTACATTTAGCGATTAATAAAGAGGGTATTTTCAGAGAAAGATCAATAAACATAAGGCCATTTATACTTTATGTAGGATCAAGACAAAGATATAAAAATTTTACAAATGCAATTAAAGCATTCGCAAGATCAAGTAAACTCAGCTCAAATTTTGATTTTGTTTGCTTTGGTGGTGGAAATTTTTCAAAAAATGAGGAAGATTTATTTAAGAATCTTTCAATCGAAAGAGAAAGAATTCAATACTTTGATGGAGATGAATTAGATTTGAATTTTTTTTACCACAAGGCTCGAATATTTATTTTTCCGTCCCTATACGAAGGTTTTGGTATACCTCTTTTAGAAGCAATGAATATGGACTGTCCTGTCATCTGCAGTGACACTAGTTGTTTTTCTGAAATCGCTAATGATGCAGCAATATTTTTTGATCCATCAAATATAGAGTCTATAGCATTTGAAATTGAAAAATTAATTTATGATGATCAATTATTGTTAGGTTTAAAGAAAAAGGGTAAGATGAATTTAAGCAAATATAGTTGGAATAAATGTTCAAATGAAACTGAGCAACTATATAAAAAAATAATTTAATTTAAATCTATGACAAATCATAAATGCCATTCATTAATCATTGGAGGTACTGGTCAATTTGGCATTACATTGAAAAATCAATTAAATAAGAAAAATAAAAGAGTAATAATTACATCAAGATTTAATAAATCTAAAATTAAAAAAAAACTTTTTGAGATTATTGTTCTTGATATTTATGATAAAAAAAAGATTTTTAGATTAATTAAAAAATACAAACCTCAAAATATTTTTTATCTCGCAGGCCAAAGCTCCCCAAGTATTTCGTTTATTAAAAAAAAAGAAACAATTAGAAGTAATTATATTGGGTGTAAAAATACGTTAGAATCTATTTATCAAATTGATAAAAAAATTAAATTTTTTTATCCAGCATCCTCTGAAATGTACGGTAAAATAAAAGGAAAAATTTCTCTTAAAACTAAAAAATCACCAATAAATCCATATGGTATTAGTAAGTTAATGGGTTTTAATATTACCAAGCTTTATAGAGAAAAATATAATTTAAATGCATATAACATAATTATTTTTAATACTGAGTCTTTATTAAGAAATAAATCCTTTTTTATTCCAAAGATATGTATGGCTGCAATTAATGCATATAAATATAATTTAAAAACAGCTTTTGGTAATCTTAATATAAAAAGAGAATGGAACTGGTGTGAAGATCAATGTGAACTTTTGATAAAATTTTTAAATAAAAAACCTCAAGATTTTATTATATCAAATGGAAAATGTTTATCTGCAAAAAAAATGCTAAAATTTGCATTCGATTATTTCAGTCTAGATTACAAGAGGTTTATTCTCAAAGATAAAAAATTATTAAGACCTGTTGATATAAAGATTAAAAAATCTAAATATAAAGAAAGTCTATTAATAAATAACATTAATAAGAAAAGTTTTACCTATGGACGAAAAATGATTAATTTAATGATTAAAAATTATCTTAAATCACAAAAAAAATAATTTTAAGAAGACAATTAATTTTCATAAAGCATATTATTAAAAATATTTAGATTTATCTAAACCAAGATGAAGTTTTTCTTCTATTTCTAAACAATCATCACGATAATATTTTTTGATTAATGCAGAGTTTTTTATAATTTTTTTGTATTCTTTATTTTTTCCACCATAAGTTAAAAATTTAATTAAACTATTAAATTTAGAAAAAAAATTAGTAAATAACTTTTTTGGTTCACTTAAGTTTCTATATACTAAATAGCTTAACTGGTTATATTTTAATTTCTTTTTAGTCACGTGTACTCTATTTTTAAAAAGTTCATCTGTATCAGGAATTTTTATTTCTAAATAATTTGACAAATCAGAAAAAAATTTTTCTTTATTATTTTGTAAATCTTCATACAAAAAAAATTTTATTTTATAAGGGTTTACATGTGAGGAAAAATAATTGAATAACTTGCCATATTTAAAATTATCAAATATCATTTGAGAAACTTCTGTATTAATATTTTTTTTAGTTTTAAAATATTTTATTATTTCATCTGCATTAATTGAATATTCCTTTAATGCTTTATTTATGTTAGCTTGATAAAAAAAAGATGGTATAATATCGCTTTGATTTCTTATTACTAAAAATAAGTTTAAATCTATGTTACTTTCATTAAATAAAGAAACTAATCTTGAAAAACCTTTTTCAAAATCGTATTCTGATTCTTTATAAAAAAACTGTTGTAAAATATTTTCGTTAGATAAAAGATTACATTTGTCAGTGTCTAACGTTGAATAAAAAAAATTAAATTTATCTAATAATTCCTTATACCCTTTTTTAAATTCATTATCACTCATTCTCCAAATAGATTTTTCAAAACGAGGAAACATAAAGAAATTATACTTTGGGTTCTTATCAGGTTCGGCTGTTAAATAATTATTTTGATCAGATATATAATTGATTTGCACATGTTTGGGAAAAAAAAGTTTTTGCAAAAATTTACTTCCAGTTTTTGGAAATCCAAAATGGAAAAAGACTTTTTTTTTAGTTGTGTTATTCATGTTTGTTAAAGTTAATACACTTGTTTTATTCTATGTATATATAAATTTAACCTATTGTGAGCTTTATTAAAATTTCTATATATTATTAAAAGACCTTTTCGTGTATGATCAAATAAATCTAAAATTTTGAATAAAATATTGTGGATTTTATTAGATGATGGTGCCCCCGCACGGAGTCGAACCGCGGACCTATTGATTACAAATCAATTGCTCTACCAGCTGAGCTACAAGGGCATTTTGTTGCACTTGTGGTTTTTTATTCCAAAAGATCAATTAAATCAATCCTTATAAAATTTTACTTCTATAAAAAAAAGATAGTTAATTCTATTGTTTACTTTAAAAAGTTGCTGTAGATAGATCATTAAGCAAATAACATATTTTATTAAATGGCATCAGAAAGCTATAGAATTATTGGAAATGAATTAAAGTATCTTAAAGAAATTTTAGATACAGACTTTAGAACGTCAGCATTTGGAGTCATGGCTGATCGTCTTGAAAAAGCGTTTGCTAAAAAAGTTGGTGCTAAATATGCAATTGGTCACAATAGTGGAACTGGGCCTCTCCATTCTATGTTAGAGTCTATAGGTATTGAGCCAGGCGATGAAATTATTGTTTCACCTCTTACAATGTCAGCACCCACTTATGCTATTATAGCAGCTGGCGGAACTCCTGTTTATGCGGATATAGATCCAGATAGTTTTACAATTTCTCCAGAGTCAATTGAAAAAGTTATTACAAAAAAAACAAAAGCAATTAGTGCTATAGCTCTTTATGGCTTACCTTGTGATTTTGATAAAATAATGGATATAGCTAAAAAAAATTCTCTATTTGTTTACGAGGATAATGCCCAATGTCAATTAGGTGAATATAAAGGTAAATGTGCTGGTTCATTAGCTAATGGAGCAAGTTTTAGTTTTCAAAGATTAAAACATATTACTTGTGGTGAAGGAGGTATGTTTACGACTAATGACCAAGAACTAGCAGAAAAAGTTAGAAGACAAACTTGTCTTGGCTATGCAAATACTTCATCTACCAAGGGAGCTGTAACGAAAATGGAATTACAGGATCCAAATTATGACAGGCATATAAGTTTTGGTTTTAAAACTCGTTTACCTGAATTGTGTGCGGCTGTTGCGCTTGCTCAATTGGAAAATATAGAAAAGTTAGTTCAAATACGAATAGATGCAGCTAAAATTTTAGAAAAAGTTGTATCAAAATGTGATTGGCTTGTTCCTCAATTAGCAAGTAGTAATCATAAACATGCATATTGGTCATATGCTGTAAGACTTGCACATCCTAAAATTACATGGAGAGAATTTAGAGATAAATTTGTTTCAATGGGTGGTGATGGAATTTATTCAGCATGGAAATTATCATATAAAGAGCCATTACTTCAAAACCCAACTAATATTGGTTGGAGATCAAAGTTGATATCTCAAGATCGATTAGCAGATTATAAAAAAAAAGATCTATGTCCCATAGCAGAAAGTTATCAACCAAAAATTTTAGCATTTAAAACAGATTATTGGAATGTTGATGATGCTCATAAACAAGCTGAAATTTTAGAAAAATTAATTAAACAATATTAACTAAATTTAGTTACATTATTAAAAAAATTGAAAATAAACTACCAACTAGTTCTTCCACCATCTGCACTTATGATAGAACCATTTAAATACGAAGATGAGTCAGACAATAAAAAAATTATAAGTCCATTATAATCATTTTTTTGAGCCATTCTACCTAATGGAATTAATTTTGTTATTTTTTTAAGGAATTCAGAATCATGATTATTTTGAATACCTCCTGGACAGATGCAATTACACCTCACATTTTTATTACCCCAGTAAGTTGATAAATATCTTGTTAAGCCGATTAAACCAGTTTTGATAATTGAGTAACTTACCGGTTTTATAAATTGCTTTTTTTTATTACTTTTTTGATAGATTCTCTGATCAGGACTAATTAAACCTAAATCTGAAGAGATATTTATAATTGTTCCACCATTTTTATTTTTTGATATAGAAGATCCATAAATCTGAGAACATATTAAAGATCCGGTCAAACCTATTTCACAATCTTTAATCCATTCATTAATTGAATAGTTTTCGAAATTTGAATTTGTAATTTTATTAGAGTATTTTGGATTTCTCGCAGCATTATTTATTAAACTGTGAATTTTTCCATATTTTTTTACTAAAGTATTAAGGTTTTTTTTGATATTTTTTTTTTTTGTAATGTTGACATGGTAACAATCTAAATCTTTTTTATAAATTTTATAAAAATCTTGCTTAATCTCTTTAATTTTTTTTTTATCATTATCAATAACTACTGGTATTCCGTTATTTTCAAATATAGATTTAACAAAGTTATAACCTAATAATCCAGCCCCACCAGTTATTACTGTTACATTTCTTTTTAAATTAAATAGATTTTTTGACATATTTTAAAAATTGTTTGTTTGTCCACCATCAATATTTATAATCTCCCCTGATATAAAACCAGCTTTATCAGAACTTAAAAAAATCGCCAAATCAGCAACTTCCTGCGGTCTACCAAATCTTTTTTGAGGAACATTTTCTTTTATGTAATTTAATACTCTTTTTTTGTTAGCTTTAATTTTTTTATCCCAAACACTTCCTTTAAAAATTATATTTCCAGGTGCTATTGCGTTAACTCTAACTCTGCTACCATATTTTTTTGATAAAATTTTAACCAATGTATTAATAGCTGATTTTGCAACTGAATATGAAGTTGGTGCCGGCAAGTATTCTACTCCAGCTATTGAAGAAATACACAATATACTTCCATGACTTTTTTCTAAATCGTTAATAAATAAAGTTATTGGAAAAATACATGTATTAAAATTTGCGCTCCATGATTTTTCCCAAAATTTTTGATTTTTTTTAAGCTTATTTTGACCTTTGCTTAACCCTGAATTAGTTATCAAAATATCTATTTTCTTAAATCTTTTAATAATCTTGTTTCTCAATTGTTTAATAGATGATATTTTTGAAAAATCACAATTGAGAATTAAAAAATCATTAACATCATATTTTTTTGATAATTCTTTCTTAAGATTATTATTTTTTAATATATTTCTACTGCTTAAAATAACTTTACATTGCTCGTTTAAGAATCTTTCAGCAATTGACAAACCAATACCTTTTGAAGAGCCACAAACTAAAACTATTTTTTTTTCAAGATTAAGATTCATTATAATCCCTTAGCTAGCCACCCACCATCAACAACTATTTCACTTCCAGTCATATATATAGAGGCCTCTGTAGATAAAAAAATAGCTGCACCAACTATATCAGACGGATTTCCCCATCTATTAAGTATTGTTCTATCTTTTCTTTTTTTATTCTCTTTATTGTTATTAAAACTTTTCATTGTCATATTTGTTTTAATATATCCTGGAAGTATACTGTTAACTCTAATTTTTTTTTTTTGTAGATCAATTGCAAGTGATTTAGATAAACCGAGTAAAGCAAATTTACTTGATACATACCCAGGATTATTAGGAAAGCCTATTTTTGATCCTATACTTCCAATATTAATAATTGAACCACCATTTTTTAAATTAATGAAATTTTTATAAATTTCACAGGCTTTATAAATAGAAAATAAATTTGTTTTAAATATATCAAGTATGTTATTTTTATCTTTAAATGAACCAGTAATTCCAACACAATTAATAAGTGTATCAATTTTTTTGTTTTTATTTTTAATCTTTTTACAAATAGATTTAAATTTATTTGAATTATTCAAATCGCATTGAAAATAACTTTTATTCAAAACTAAATCCGCACATTTTTTAGATCTACCTAATAAATATACATTTGCATTATTTTGAAAAAAACCTCTTGCAATTTCTAAGCCTATACCTCTAGATGAACCAGTTATTAGTACTGTTTTTCCTGTAAGATTAAAAAGGTCTTTATAATTTTTTTTCATATCTTTTGAGTTCACTTTTAAACCATTTTAGCTGTTTAAAAAAAATTTTTTTACCTAATAAATCTCTATAAGTTTGCATTATATACAAACCATTATAATTGAATTTTTTTATACAATCAAAAAGCATATTAAAGTTTACATTTCCTTTGCCTAAAATAATAGGTCCTCCATTTAAAACTCTGTCTTTAATATGGATTTCACCTATATATTTACCGTATGCATTAAACTCCTCCTTAATATTATATCCTAATGATGCACTATTCCCAGTGTCATAATTTATACCAAAGTTTTTAGAATCAATTCTTTTTATAATTTTGTATAAAGCATTTGGTTCTAAATCACACTCAAGTAATAAGTTGACTTTATTTCTATTCAATTTTTTTTCTATTTTTTCAAATATAAGTAATAAGTTATTGATAGATTTTTTATTTTTTTTTAAACTTGATTTATCTACGCAAGGTAAAATTATATTTTTACAATTATAATTTTTGCAATTGTCAATTAAAATTTCTAGTACTTTAAAATTTAGATCAGTATCAAGTTTATCATTTAAGTGTAACGGATTGTCCATAAAATAATCTGCACAAATTGTATCTATTTTAATCTTATATTTTTTTTTCAATTTAATTATTTCTTTGGTGCCATTTTTTGTTATTAAAGGATTTAACTCTGGTTTAAAATTATCAAAAATAAATTCAATATAATTAATGTTATTTTTATTAGCTATAAAAAATTCTTTTTGCCATTCAGTTACAGGATGGGATTGATATTGCTTTCTGAATTTTTTCAGAAGCCTACCTTGCATAATTCCTATTTTGTTATCTATATTCAATTTTATTAAATTGTTATAATTTTAAATGATTTCTTAATTTATCAGCAACTTTTTTTTCAGATTCATCAAATGTTTTTTTACCGTCTCCATATGTAAGCATCATCTTATTAATTGTTGAAATTAGGGTTTTAAGACCATTTGGCTCTAAAGAAGCAGCTTGATCTGATCCGTACATTGTTCTATCTAAAGTTATATGCCTTTCTAAAGAACTTATACCGAATGATGATGCAGCATAGGAAACCGCTAATCCACTTTCATGACCACTATAGCCTATTTTACATTTGTATTTTTCTTTAAGGGTCTTAATTACATTTAAATTAGCTTTTGTAACATCTAGTGGATATGTAGAAACACAATGCATTAATTCAAAAGGGCAGTTTGCTTCTTTAAAAATTTTAACAGCATTATCTATATTCTCAAACGTGCTCATTCCAGTTGAAATGAATGTATGTTTTTTTTCATTAGCAACTTGTTTTAAAAATTTTAAATCCACAATCATAGCACTTGCTATTTTATTAAATTTTAAATTAAATTGTTTAAGAAAATTTTGGCTATTTGGATCCCAAGCGGAAGAAAACCATTCAATTTTTTTTTCTTTGCAATAATTGTCAATTATTTCATATTCTTTTTGACCAAATTCTAATCCATTTTTTTGATCTCTTTGAGTTTTACCCCATGGACTTTCTCTAGGTGAGTCTAATATTTCTTTGCTGTACACAAGATCAATATCTCTTTTTTGAAATTTAACAGCATCACATCCAGCTTCTTTTGCTAAATCAATTAATTGTTTACATATATTAATGTCTCCATTATGATTTATTCCAATTTCAGCAATATAAAAAATTTTTTCCATACTATAAATTTGTTATAACTTTTTTTTTTTAAATTTATATATAATTTTATTTAGTTTCTTTAAATCATTTTTTGTATCTATATCAACAAATTTTTCTTTTTCTGAGTCAATAACAAATAGTCTAGTTTTCTTTCCAGCCATTGTATTTTTAGATACAGTTAAATTTGGACGCAATATATCTATATATGAAACATGGGAATAGGTTTGAGGTAATTGTTGTCTACCTAATGAGTGCATTTCTTTTCCATTTATTTTTTTTTTAAAAATTGGTGTTGCAATATTATTTTTTGATAGCCACATTTTAAAAGGAGAAAAGGATGATTTTGTAAAAGATCTTAAGCAACTAATTTTTTTATCTTTAGAGATTATTTTAATTGCTTCTTTAATTGTATTAATTTTTCTAAAAGGCGTTGTTACTCTTAAGTGAACAATTAAATCAATTTTTTTTTTTTTATTTTTTGAATACCATTTACAAAAATGCTGAAAGGCGCTCAAGTCATTAGAATTGTCATTAGAATACTTTTTGGGCCTCAAGAACGGTGTTTTCGCTCCATATTTTTCTGAGATTTTTTTAATTTTTTTACTGTCTGTTGAAACATAAACTTCATTAATACTTTTTATTTTTTTAGCTATATCTATTGTATAATAAATTAATGGTTTACCCATTACATTAATTATATTTTTATTTTTAATTCCTTTTGATCCTCCACGAGCTAATATTAGGGCTATTATATTCATATTTTAATTTTATTTGGTTAAATTATTTTCAATAATTTCACACAAAATATGTCCTGTTAAAATATGTAGCTCCTGAATTCTGTCAACTCTTTTACCTGGGACTGCTATGCTTATATTTACATTTTTTAAATATTTTTTTTCTAATTTATGGTTAACTCCTGTTAAAAAAATTATGTGCATACCCATTTTTTTTGACTCAACTATTGCCTTTTTAATATTTAAGCTTTTTCCACTAGTTGAAATAGCTATTAAAGCATCTCCTTTTTTTCCAAGAGCTTCAATCTGTTTCGAAAATATTTCTGAGTAACTAAAATCATTTGCAATAGATGTTATCGTAGAAGTATTTGTAGTTAAAGATATTGCTGAATAAGGCTTTCTTTTTTTTAGAAATTTAGAAACTAACTCACCACAAAGATGTTGGCTGTCTGCCGCTGAACCACCATTTCCACAAAAAAAAATTTTATTTCCACTTTTAATAACATTAGTTAAAAGAATTGAGGTTTTTTCAATTTGATTAATATATTTTTTACTATTAAAAATACGAATATTATTAATTGCATTTTTTATATTTTTATTAATTATTTTTTTTATCATTTATATTATTTTTAAAATTTACTTATAAAATTAATTATACATTAAATGAATGCAACCAATTAACATTTATATTTAGTTAAATAAAGAAGAATGATAATTGAACCTTTAATAAATTATTAGTAAATAAATCAAATTTATTATTTAAATGTAACTCCACATCTATCGCATGGAATTGTTTTATTTCTTAAATTTTCTAAATGTTGTTTTCTAAGGTTCATAATTTTATTACTTTTCCATACATCCAATATCGAATCCTTAGTTACATTTCCAAATGACAAATAACTTTTGTAATCAGCGTCACAAGGATTTACCTTCCCATCATACCATACATACATTCTATCCCATAAATTTTCGCATGGATCAGATATATCTATATCTTTTTTGTTTTTATATGTATTCCATCTATCGATAGGAAAAGAAGCTGTTACATGATCAGATCTTTTTATCCAAAAATTTTTAAATTTTTTTCTATCTAAATTTTTATCATTATCCACTCCTGATATTCTTATTTCTGTAATAGAATTTGGGTAATGATTTTTTCTAATTTGGAAAAAACGATCTACATTTTCTAAAATTTCCTCAAATTTAGCATTAAGTCTAAGTCGCTCATAATCTTTTTTTATATAATGATCTGCTGATATTACAACTTGGTTTACTTTTGTTTTAAGAATTGTATGACAAAGTTTTTCTGTTAAGTAAGTTGCATTGGTATTTAGTTTTATTTCAAAAATATTTTCTTTATTAGACAAGTATTCCAGCATTAAATTTAATTTTTTATTCATTGTTGGTTCACCACGACTAGCTAGAGTAATTGCACCAACTCTTAATTCATTTGCTTCGTCAACTACTTTTTTAAAAAGATCAAATTTCATTACTCCCATATTACCTTTAACTGTAAAAGTTTTATCAGTTTGAAAACAAAAAGGGCAACGTAAATTGCAAGCACTTACAGGTTCTATCAATAAATAAGGAGGATAATCTAATAACACTTTATTTTCTCCAGCTTGTCGAAATTTAAATCTAAATATTAGATATTTTATTACTTTAATAGGGTCGCTTAAAATTTGGTTGCAGTATATTTCCTCATGCTTATTTAAATCAAATATAATTTTTTTATTTTTTTTTAAATAATCTATAAATTTGATATCTAATTTATCTTTTGAAATTTCTTTTAGTAAATTTTTATCAGTAATTATTTCTAAAATTTTTTTTGTTATTTCATTTTGATTTAATTCTGCACCAATTGAAGTTTGTGCTTTTCTACCACTACCTAGTTTCTTACTATTAATAACCATATTTTCTAAAGTTTTTAAATTTAAGATTGATTATATTTTATATGATTTTAGATTTATAGCTAATTAATTTGAGTCTTTTTTAAGTAGTTAAGGTGATGAAAAACGATAGCAGCACTATTAGATATATTCAAACTTTCTATATTTTTATTGATGTCTATTTTAACTAAAAAATCTATATATTTTTGAGTATGTCTTCTCACCCCATACCCTTCAGATCCAAATAAAAGAATATTTTTTCCTTCCCATTTAATATTAGTAAAATTTTTTTTTCCTTTAGCGTCAAATCCATAAATCCAAAAATTGTCTTCTCTTAAACTTTTTAATGTTGAATTAATATTTGCTACTTGAAAAATATTTAAATATTCAATACTGCCACTTGCTGACTTGTACATTAGTTTACTATCACTTGGAAAATGTCTTTCTTTTACTATGAGACCATCAATATTGAAAGAAGCCGCACTTCTTATTAGAGAACCAATATTTCTTGGATCAGTTACTTCATCTAAACAAACAAAAGTCAGTTTATTTTTCCCTTTGATAAAACTTTTTAAATCAGGTTGTTCTAAATGTTCTACTTCAGCAATATAACCTCCATGCATCATTTGATCTTTCGATGTGTATTTATCTAACTCTTTTTTTGACTTAAAATAAACTTTAACATCCTTAAGAATATTTTTTTCAGGGTTTTTTCTATGAATATTTTTCTTACTTTCCTCAGTTAGGAAAACTTTCAAAACCTTTCTTTTTGGATTTTTAAGGGCTTCAATTACTGCGTGCTGACCTGCTATTAAAAAAGATGATTTATTCATAAATTTATGTTTGTTTATACGTATTTTTGCATATTTTTAATAGTAAATCTCGTGTTGCAATTGCATAATAAAAATATATAAAACCATTGTTGTTTGAAGCTTTATTGAACAAGGGGACGCTTCCCCAAAAAGGAGGGGTTCCAGAGCGGTCAAATGGGGCGGGCTGTAAACCCGTTGACTTCGGTCTTCGAA
>MDSV01213129.1_pt1 | contig 15245 bp, 12 predicted proteins | sample 810851 | NCBI WGS metagenome assembly MDSV01 (sample SAMN05326640, study PRJNA326480) | marine metagenome | isolation source: seawater | place: Atlantic Ocean: North East | collected 2012
CAAGAGCGCATGGATAATAGACGTCAGCATTTTGAAGATATGAAAGAACGTCGTGGCGAGCATATGGAAGACCGCAAACAAATGCACCAAGAGCGCATGGATAATAGACGTCAGCATTTTGAAGATATGAAAGAACGTCGTGGCGAGCATATGGAAGACCGCAAACAAATGCACCAAGAGCGTATGGATGACAGACGTCAGCACTTTGAAGATATGAAAGAGCGTCGTGGTGAGCGTATAGAACATCGTCAGGAACGTCATGATGCGCGTCAAGATAGTCGAAGTGATCGAAAGCAGATGCGCCAAGATAGAAGAAACGACCGTAGGCAGAATAATCAACAACGACGTGGCGATAGATAAGTCTAGTCATTGTCAATTATATGGATCACAAGTATTATTCTTGAGTGTTGTTATCACTTAGTAGCAAAATACTATAACGCTTCTAATGGCCAACGGGCTTTTGGTGTTAGTGTTATTGGGTCAATTAAATTAGCCTGGAAGCGTTCAATACCAGCCCAGGCAATCATTGCACCGTTGTCAGTACAAAGTTTAATGGGAGGAGCAACAAGTTCCATACCGTGTTCTTGGCAGGTTTGGGATATGGTGGCATTTAAATATTGATTTGCGGCAACGCCACCTGCCAGTACAAAGTGCTTAACAGAACCGATGTGGTCATTGCATGCACCAATAGCACGACGCATACGGTCTTTAATGATGTCTGCGACACAACGTTGAAAAGAAGCACATATATTGTTAATGAAATCATCATCAATTGTATGTTGATTATCAATAATGCGTTTTACAGCGGTTTTTAGTCCCGAAAATGAGAAATCGCAGCCTTTCTTTCCGCATAAGGGTTTTGGTAATTCAAAAGCATGTGGATCGCCATTTCTGGCTAATTGCTCTACTATTGGGCCACCAGGATAACCAAGTCCAAGCATCTTTGCGACCTTGTCAAAAGCTTCTCCTAGTGCATCATCAATGGTGCCACCAAGTTTGGTGTAATGATTAACGCCGTGAACGACAAGAAATTGGCAGTGACCTCCAGATACTAATAAGCATAAATATGGAAAAGGGATGTCATTGGTAAGTCTTACAGTAAGTGCGTGGCCTTCTAAATGGTTAACACCAATAAGCGGTAAACCAGTGGTGTGTGCAATGCCCTTAGCCATCATGACTCCCACAATGAGTCCACCAATTAGGCCTGGACCGGCAGTAACGGCGATAGCATCCAGTTGTTTGTAATCTTGAATATTAGCATTTTTCATTGCTTGCTGAATAAGGGTATGCAATATGTCCATATGAGCGCGTGAAGCAATTTCTGGTACAACTCCTCCAAATGGTGCATGTTGAGCTATTTGAGATTTACTCACATGGGCTAAAATGTCTTTGTGTTTTGTCACAATTGCTACGCTGGTGTCGTCACAACTAGATTCAATCCCGAGTATTTGCATAATGTGTTGATTGTAAGGGGTTATGGGTTATGTTTTAGGTCGACTCCAACATAAATCAATGGCAGATAGATGGCAAGTAATCGTAATACTACACCTCCTCCTTACCATAAGTATATAAATGAGGTGTTCGTTCAGCATAATAATTCCTTAGAAACAATTAAAAATTCGTTGACTGAGCAAGAATCCTTAATGCAGTTATCACCTGCTGAGGCCAGGTTGTTACAAGTGATAATTGCAATGATTAAGCCAAAAAAGGTAGTGGAGATTGGTGTGTTAGCGGGATATTCGGCAATTCACATTGCTCAAAGCATGCCACAGAATGGTCATATATGGGCGTTAGATAGGAGTCCACGATGTGTGAAGCTAGCTACAAAGCATTTTCAAGATTTTGGTGTTGCGGATCGCATTACCTTATTAGAGGGTGAGGCAAGCGATAATCTTAAAGAAATTGAACAACATGGTCCTTTTGATATGGTGTTTATTGATGCGGATAAAATTGCATACCCTCAATATTTGGATTGGGCAGAAAAGAATACGCAATCTGGGAGTGTTATTATAGGGGATAATACTTTCTTATTTGGAAGTGTGTATCACGAAAGCCCTCCTAAGGGCATAGCCCCAACTACTTGGGAAGCAATGCGTAGCTTTAACAAGCGTTTGGGCGATGATCGTTATTATACTTCGGTGCTGATACCCACTATTGAGGGGATGACCGTGGCAGTAAAGAAGTAAGCATATGGTATAAGCACTTATCTAATGTTTAGATGCTTAGGTAGTCCTTACTTTCTTTTCCGGCCGCTGCACGTTCAAATTGCCTGCGTGTAAAAGAAGTATTGCAATTGGCAAGGCTATCTCTTACGACATCAGGAAATTTAGAAACATAGTTGGTCCATTGTTTATCCTCGGTTTGTCTCATATCACGTGCTGTTTTTCTGCCATTGTAGCTTCGGTATGACTTTTGAATAAGTAAAGCGGATTCATGTTCTTTGTTTTTTGTAGCAGTTTCTTCTTCATTCATTGAGGTGACGGTTTTGAAGAAGTTACTGTCGTACTGATCTAACCTAAATGTACATAGTGTTTTTTGAGGATCTTTACTATCGGGCTCTGTTGTTATTTGATTGTTGCTGACATGCTTTAGGTAAGTAATTTTGGCAGGTGATAATTTTCCGGTAAGACGGTCAATACCTATGATATCTCTGATGCCACCATTTTTCGCTAATTTAAGCTGATCGGTATGAAGAGAAACTTTAGCAGAGCCATCATGATAGCGTTCTAGAATTTGTCCACCGCGAGAAATAATGAGTGCTTGATGAGTTCTGGCATTTGGTACAATATAGGTGTAAATACTATCTTGTGAATGTGGTTCTGAGGTGGATCGAGTATTGGGTCGTGGATCATAAAGTGTACTCAGAGTTATAATGTCTGTTGGTTGAAGAGCATTGATTATTGTTACATCTTCATCTTTACCTTCTGTAAATAACTGTTTGTATGATTTCGCCATTATAGTTTCTTTGTTACTTGCTTGGCTGGAAGTTTTTTGCGGATGAACAAGTCCAAGTGCATGGCCTATTTCATGGGTAATAGTTCGAATTTTATTGGCATGAGTAAATGCTACTTGATATGGCTTTCCAGTGTTCTTGGACGTTAGTACGAATGGTGAGTCATCTCCAAACGGAACATTACTAAATAGATCGCTATTTAGTCCAATGAGTGATCCAGTGATTTCACCCTTATCATTATGGTCTGATATGTTAAAAGCAAAATTAGCGCGATCAAGTGTTGAAGGGTATTGAATAAATGTTAGTTGTGCTTCATGCGGTGCCACTTCACAAAATTGAATATTAAAAAGTTTGTTAAAGCGGGTTAAAATTTCCTGAATAAGCGCTTTTTGAGCTTCATTAACCGGTCGTTGCAAACTAGTATTTGCTGTTGCAGTTATTGTATCGTGGCCTCGTGTCCAAGGAAGACGGCTTGATATGCTTGGTCTTATTTGAGCTTCTTGAAAGCTATAAGTAATTTTGCAGACTCCGTTGTCATTTACTGGCCATTGAATAACCCCCAGAATATCTTTGGCAGATGAGGGTATGTGTTCTATTTTTGTTGAATAGAATTTGTTACGGACGCTATCAAGCACAACGCGCAGTTCGCTGTCATTAATTTTAGATTGTAAGTGAGTAACAAAAGATCCATTTTTTGGTGACATAAAAAATGGGTTTACACCAGCATCCATCAACGCTTCTACAATTTTCAAGACATTTGATGCTAAGTCTTTTTTGGCAGTTGGATAAGCATCAATAGAATGGAGTTCTTCTCTTGCAGAGATAATGGTTGTCTGTAGTAGCGTGTGGCCATGCTTATCGACGGCATTATTGTTTCTAAGTAAATCTTTAGGTAGTTTCTTAAGTTCAGATATAACATCATCGGCATTGAGTCGTTGACATGCGGAATATAATTTTTCGAGCATTTTATGTTTTTTAAATTATAATTAGCGATTGCTTAATAAGCTTTTGTGCGCATTCTATCATCGTGTTGGTAAAAATGCAATAAAGAACGTAAGGTTTTCTTAAGCTAAGTATCTGAATGACAAACAAACCTAAGATAAATAACGCATGAGCTCATTGATATAAAAGGTTGCTCCAACAGCATCCAAGTTACCATCATCTTTTTCTATGATATAACGGCCACCACGCGCAAGTTCACTTTTTGAGCCTTGAGCAAATATCGTAAAGCCTAAATCATGGTGGTATTGAAATTTGAGGCTATCAAGTAAATCTACAGAGATAGAAAGCTTAGGAAAATCTTGTGATAATTGGTTGCCAAGAGCAGTTAGCTGGTTGCAGGCTTCTTGTTTGACCTTTGGAATATCCAACGATTGAAGAGATTGCAAGTCGATGGATAAGTGAAGGGATTGGGTAATAATGTCGGGAATTTCACCATGCAATAGCCGAGCAATGGTTGATTGATCTTTTTGGTCTAATGCTTGCAAAAGTTCAGGTAAGTCAAGCTGGTTAATGTCTAGCTTCTCTAAGATAGCATGAATGAGTCCTGGGATGGTAAAATCAATGCAAAGCTTATCCTCATCAACACCCGATTTAATGAGTGAGATGAGTGCCTGAGATATAATTTGTAAATTTGCCTCTGCGTTGTTTGGCCCTATAAATTCAATACCTGCCTGCCAACGTTGACGTTGTTTATATATTTTATCACCGGTGGTTTGTAATACTGGTCCGGCATAGGCAAGTTTTAGTGGTAGGCTTTGTTTTTTAAACCGAGTTGCAGCAATACGAGCTATTTGAACGGTGATGTCTGACCGAATCGCCATCATTTTTCCTGAAACAGGATCCAGAACTCTAAAGCTCTGATTTTCAAGTGCTCTTCCTTGTCCCCAAAAGAGGGTCTCTTCAAATTCTACTAGCGGAGGGTCAACAATTTCAAAGCCTTGTTCGTGCAACCTATTGAGCAATTCATATACCATTTTCATGCGTGTAAACGCTTTTGGCGGAAGCGTGTCATAGAGTCCAGAAGGGAGTAGGCCTTGGTTCATGGTTTTGTAGTATAAATTTTTAATCGTAAAAACTGATGCATTTGATGTGCTTATGCACTATATTGCACGGTATGTCTAGTCTAACTTCTCAAAAACGTCATGCTTATGTTACAGCAGCTGCCATTGTTGTGGCTGTTTTGCTATGGCTTATTTTGGGAGGTATTTATACATTAGTGGTTGGATCCGACCAGGATGAAGAGGAAATGTCATTTGATGATTTTCCTAAAGTAAGCGTTGTTTCTTCTAGTGCACAGAAGAAAGTGCGTATGCTAAACGTGTACGGAAATGCTAAACCAAAGATATTAACTCGTTTGAAAAGTCAAACCTCTGGCAAAATAGCAACAATTGTAGCAAGGGAAGGTAGTTTTCTTAAGCAAGGTGATGTTATCTTGGCACTTGAGAAAGAGGATAAGCCTCAACAAGTAGAAGAAGCCAAAGCGTTATTAAAACAACGTGATTTGGAATATAAAGCAGCGAAGTCGCTATTCAAAAAAGGACATAAGTCTGAAACGGAGCTTGCTAAAGCGTTTACAGAATTGCAGAATGCACAAACAAATCTTGCTACACGTCAACTAATGTTATCCTATACGTCGCTTCGAGCCCCTTTTGATGGTTGGCTTGACAAGGTTGAAGTTGAAGAGGGTGATGTTGTTAAAGCAAATGAAACACTGGTTGGTAGCTTTATTGATGATACCCAAATACTTATATTGGGCCATGTTCCAGAAAAGTTTGTTACCTCGCTAACAGAAGGTGAACTTGTAGAGGTACAGTTTCTTGATGGCAGAAAATCAACTGGCTATATTAATTTTATTAGCCGGATAGCAAGTGATGTTACCCGTACTTATGAAGTGCAAGTAACAATTGATAATGTTAAACGAGAATTTGCGTCCGGTATGACAGCGCAGCTTATGTTACCTACAACTGAATTTTTAGCACATGCTATTAAGCCATCCTATTTAGCCCTCAATGCGCAAGGAGATATTGGCGTTAAAGTGGTGATTGGCAAGGATCTTGTAAAATTCTATGCCGTTGAGGTTATTGGTCATGAGGGAGATACTATGTGGGTTGCGGGTTTACCCGAGCAAGCTACAATTATTTCCTTAGGGCAGGGATTTGTGTCTTCAGGGCAGCGCGTGATGGTGGTGAGGTAAGGCATGGATCAATTTATTGATGCTTGTATAGATCGCTGGCGTACAATTATTTTGGTATTACTATTATTGCTGGCCGTGGGGTGGTCGGCGTATAATGCTATTCCTAAAGAACGTTCTCCTGATGTGAAGGTGCCTATTATCTATGTATCCATGAATCATCAGGGCATTTCTCCAGAAGACGCAGAGCGTTTGCTGATTAAGCCAATGGAAAAAGAACTACGTTCTATTGAAGGTATTAAAGAGTTAACTGCCGCGGCATCTTTGGGGCATGCATCTGTAACATTAGAGTTTGATGCAGGTTTTAATAGCCAAAAGGCACTTGATGATGTGCGGGAAAAGGTTGATATTGCTAAGGCAGAGCTTCCTGAAGATACAGATGAGCCCGTGATCAAGGAAGTCAATATTGGTTTATTTCCTATTCTTAATGTCATTCTAACAGGCAATATTTCCAACAGAACTCTTGTGACGGTAGCGAGGGACTTACAGGATAAAATCGAATCGTTACCAAATGTGTTAGAGGCTGACATTGCTGGAGATTTAGAAGATAGTGTCGAAATTATTATTGATCCAATGATGTTGCAAAGCTATGGATTAACCACTACGGACATAAGCAGTTTGTCGATTGATTATAATTCGTTGGTGGCTGCTGGTGAGCTTCAAACTGAAGATGGTAGTTTTGCTGTTAAAGTTCCAGGTTTGCTAGAAGATTTGGACGATATTTTATCATTACCACTTAAGCATGATGGCGACGCACTGATAACTATCGGCGACGTAGCCACCATTAAAAAAACGTTTAAGGATGCTACGAGTGTTGCCCGGGTCAATGGGAAGCCAGCTGTAGTACTAGAAATCTCCAAGCGTTTGGGTGCCAACCTGATTGAGACTGTGGATCAGATTAAGGAGCTTGTTGCATCAAATGGTGATATGATGCCGGAAAACTTAACAGTATTATATGCCCAAGATAATTCATCCCGTGTGCTGGAGATGTTGGTGGATCTTCAGAACAACATTATTTTGGCAACATTATTAGTGTTGGTGGTGACTATTTGTGTGATTGGCGTGCGTTCGGCTATGTTAGTCAGTATTGCTATTCCGGGTGCATTTCTTATTGGTATCGTGATGCTTTCGCAGTTAGATCTTACGCTCAATACAGTGGTGCTGTTTAGTCTGATTTTATCCATTGGAATGTTGGTAGACTCAGCAATTATTCTATGTGAGATGGCAAGTAGAAAAATGGCAACCGGCGTTCCCAAGTTAGAGGCATATGCGTCATCGGCCAAATATATTAAATGGCCTATTATTACTTCTACGGCAACAACGTTGGTTGTATTTATGCCCCTTCTTTTTTGGCCCGGAATTATTGGCCAATTCATGCAGTATATGCCCATCACGCTTATTGCTACATTAAGTGCTTCGATGTTGATGGCGATTATTTTTATTCCAACGCTTGGCACGATATTTGGTCGTGCCCAAGAAGCAGACGAAAATGTGCTAGCAGCAGAAGAGGGTAATCTGCAGAACCTTGTAGGCGTTAGCCAGCGTTATTATAATATTCTTGTAAGTGTTTTGGCTCGTCCATGGCGATATATTGTTGGTATGCTTGTATTGTTGGTGGCTGTATTTATTACATTTGGTATGGTTGGATCCACGGAATTTTTTCCAGATGTTGAGCCAGATAACACGGTATTACAGGTGCAAGCCAGGGGTAATTTATCACTCGAAGAAAAAGATAACATACTCAAATTAGTCGAAGAGCGTGTGTTTGCGGTGAAAGATGAAGTGGAGACATTTTATACACGAGTTGGTAAAGCCAAGGGAGGAAATCAGTCTGGTCCTAAAGATACGATTGGATCCATTCAAATGGAATTTGTACATTGGAGTCAGCGGCGTAAGGCAACACAAATCATAGACGGGTTAAGGGAGCTCACAAGCGATATTCCTGGAATACAAACAAGTATCGGTATGGAAAAATCGGGCCCTAAAAGTGAAAAACCCATTGATATTCAGTTACGGTCGAATTATCCAGAATTATTAGACAAGACGTTAGAAGTATTAAAAGATAAAATGTTACACATGGATGCTTTGGTGGATGTTGAGGATAGTCGACCACCTGAGTCAATTGAGTGGGAAATTGATATTGATCGTAAGAGGGCATCGCGATATGGCGCCAATGTAAATAATATAGGTGCGTTTGTTAAGCTGGTAACTAATGGTCTGATTGCTTCTTCATATCGTCCTGACGATATGGATGATGAAGTTGATATTGTGATTCGGTTTCCTGATCAGCATCGCAATGTTGAAATGTTACAACAGCTGATGGTGAATACTAATCAAGGTACCATGCCAGTTAGTAATTTTGTTACAATGAAAGGTAAGCCGACCGTAGAGAGTATAGAGCGGGCTGATGGTAAACGGATGCTAAAATTGCGCTCTAATGTTGCAGATGGTGTTAACGTAAACGCGGTGGTGGCGCAAATGAAACAGTGGATTAAGGATAATCCAGCGCCTCCGGGGGTAGATATTGTGTTTAAAGGTGATGATGAAGAACAACGCAAGTCTGGTGCTTTTTTGATGAAAGCATTTTTGTTAGCGATTTGTTTAATGGCTTTAATTTTGGTGACTCAATTTAATAGTATTTATTATATGGTGATTATTTTAAGTGCGATTATTTTGTCAACTACGGGAGTGTTCCTGGGTCTTATTGTTACAGACCAGCCATTTGGTATTGTGATGTGCGGGGTGGGTATTATTTCACTGTCAGGAATTGTGGTAAATAACAATATTATTTTTATTGATACCTACAAGAAATTACGTGCAACAGGAATTGATTCGATGGAGGCAATTATTCGTACAGGCGTACAACGCCTACGACCAATTTTGTTAACTGCAGGGACCACCGTGCTTGGTTTGATTCCTATGGTTATTGGTATGAATATCAACTTTCTTACTTCGGAAGTGACATTTGGTGCGCCATCAGGACAGTGGTGGCAGCAATTATCTACTTCTATTGCTGGTGGGCTTGCTTTTGCCACCATATTAACATTATTTATTACGCCATGCTTATTGCTGGTTGGAACAAGATTAGAACAATTTAATCTAGAGGGCTTAAAAAAATGGATCCAGACATTGTTGGTATCTGTGCTGCAACGCTTACCACTACCAGCTTCATTCCGCAGGTAGTACGGGTGGTACGTACTAAAGATACACAAAGCATATCGTTATCTATGTATATTATCTTTAATCTTGGGGTGTCAACATGGCTGCTTTATGGTCTGATGTTGGATCGCTACCCCATTGTAATAGCCAATGTTATTACGCTGTCGCTTACTTTGACTATTTTACTTCTAAAACTCACAGAGGGAAGAAGACAGCGTCGGTTACACAATAACCAAAGTGATGGGCATGTTGTTATTTGAAGGTTAGCTAGTGGTTAAAGGAGCCACATGCAGCACTTATTCCTGTAATTGTTCCTACTACGCCTGTGCTAAAAGCGACGCTATTAAGTATTGTGGTTACGGTTGATGGCTTTTCATCATCGTTTATGTGTGAATATATTGATGCAGCATTAAATGTCAAACTAGAGATACATAATAGTATTTTGGACAATGTTTGCTTGCAGGTTGGAGGAGAGGGCTGTTCTAGTACTTCGTCACCCAAAACTTCTGCGTCCTCAGCCATTCGAGAAAGTTCCTCTGGTGTTGGTTTGCAGTAATGGACATGTTTTGCTCCATACAATATATACCCAACACCCGCTGTTGCAAGGTTCATCGTGCCCATAAATGTTTGGTATTTAGAGTGGTGTAAACCAAGAAAAAATTTGATGGAGCCTGTAACCATTGATAATCCAATGCAAGGAATACTTAAGGAGTCATATGACTCCTTACACGTTGTGTCGTACTGAAATTGTTGCTCAATGTCATCTTGCTGAGGTGCCGGGTCTCCAGCGGCGTCTAATAAAGGGTCATTATCACTGCCATAGTCTGAATCGGATGCAGGCATCTTTGTCACATATATACGATTAATATTTGAGCATTCTAGCTCAAATTAAGAGCTAAGGATAGTACAAAATGAAACAAGTGCCATGGTTATGCTTGTGTGGTGCTAGGAGCATTTTTTTTAATAGCTAAATACCGATAATAGCACCATGGAAAGGTAAGAAAGTATAAAAAGCCAATGAACGGGAATGTAATCCATGGTTCGGTGATAGCAGCGATAACAAAAAAACCGACTGTTCCTAGCAAAATAGAGGTGTAACGCCTGGGAATGTTAAGGCCTTTAAGCGAGAAGGTTGGAAACGTGCTTATCATCATCAGGGCTATAAAGCTGACATAAAGAATGACTAATGATGCGGTAATTTGAAATGGTGGAGTTTCAAATTTTTGTTCGAACAAGAAATGGAGCATCATAGGTAATAGGCTTAATGCTGCCCCCATAGGAGCTGCAATGCCTTCAAAAAATTTATCTTTAAGCTCTGGAATTTCATATTCCATCTCCATTTTAGCATTAAAGCGTGCTAGGCGAATGGCTTGGCAGATAATAAAAAATAATGCGACTGCCCAGCCAACACCCTTAAATTCATGTGTAATCCAAGAATAAACAATTAATGCTGGTACCACACCAAAATTAAGAAAATCTGCTAAAGAGTCAAGCTGTGCGCCAAAAGGGCTGGATGCATTCAGCACCCTGGCAATTTTTCCGTCTAGGCCATCAATGATGCCTGCAATGATCATGAGAATAACAGATTGTTCCCATTGGCCATGAACCATGCCTGCTTTTAATGCAAATAAACCCACGCAAATACCAATAATAGTCATGATACTTGGAAATAAATGGTAGATAGGTAAAGCGCGTTTTTTGGATTTTCGACGATTACGTGGCATGTTATTATGATGTGTAAGCTTGGGTTATAAAGATTGGCCTTGGCGCTGAGTAAGTTCAGGTCTACTAAGGTCTGCTAGAATAGATTCTCCAGCTAGTACGCGCTGTCCAAGAGCTACTTGAGGTTCGATATTTGGTGGCAAGTAGACGTCTACACGACTACCAAATTTAATAATTCCGTAGCGTTCTCCGGTGCCAATTTCTTGCTTCTCTCGTAAATTGCATATAATTCTTCGGGCAACTAGTCCGGCAATCTGAACAGAAATAATGGTTTGGCCGTCTTTGGTTTCAATGACTGTGCTGTAACGTTCGTTGTCTTGGCTTGCTTTGTCTAAGTCAGCACTTAAAAACTTTCCGGGACGGTAGTTGAGACGGTCAATCATCCCGGCAATAGGAGCACGCTGAACATGCACGTCAAATACGTTAAGAAAAATACTAACACGATTAAATGTTTGATCATTAAGGCCCAGTTCTTCAGGAGCGCTAATATTATGATCTATTAGGCTTACTAATCCATCAGCGGGACTAACAACAAGGCCCTCACCTTCTGGTACGACGCGGTTTGGATCGCGGAAGAAATAGACCATCCATAAGGTAACTATTAGACCAAGCCAGCCAATATGATCAGAATATTGACCCAATAGTAAACTAACAAAGGCTGATACCAGAATGTATAAATGTCCTTCATTATGAATAGATGGTATGGTTTTACGAATAAGACCAAGCAGATGGGTTGCAGTCGACATAGATTTTGCCTTAGTAAAAATAACATGCTTAATTTAGGGTTTAATATTTCTAACGGATTTTTTGTTCAAAATAAATGGAAAGTTTTAAAAACACTTGCACTTAGGAGGGGTTAAGTTGTACACACGTGTCCTAAATAACATGTTTTTCTATGAGGGAATTTATGACTATTGTTTCGTCGGTCTGTGTTTTTTGTGGTGCGTCTAACGCCATTGATAAAGAATTTTTTGATCTTGGTTATCAGCTTGGTACAAAATTGGCGCAAGAGAAGTTTCATATGGTGTATGGAGCAGGTGACTGTGGAGTTATGGGGGCTTCTGCTAATGGAGCATTAGAGCACGGTGGTACGGTAACAGGTATTTTCCCCCGTGTATTAGAAGGATTAGAAGCAGAACATAAAACATTAACCGAAACGATTATTGTTGATGATATGCATACTCGTAAGATGGGAATGTTTGACCGTTCAGATGCATTTATTATTCTTCCTGGTGGTTTTGGTACAATGGATGAAACATTTGAGGTGATTACCTGGAAACAGCTACATACGCATGATAAGCCAATTATTCTGGTCAATTTTAAAGGTTACTGGGATGGTTGGGTAAAGATGACAGAGCATTTTATTGATAACGGATTTGCATCTCAAAAGACGCGTACTCTTTATCAGGTGGTTGATAGTGTGGACGAGGCTATTGAGGCGTTAAAAGCAAATTAAGCTTTGGTAAGATTTTGCGTACAAACGGTATAGTAATACTGTGTTTGTTAGCCATTGATTCTGCATCCAGGTGTTCAACTAATCTATGAAGTGTTTCAAAAGACCTGGGAATGCGTGATAATATATAGTCGGCAACATCAGGACGAATGGTTAACTGGCGGTCACTCAGCATTTTGATTAGTACGCCGTGCAACACGGTTTCGTCGGGTGCGCCAAGATGTATCACAGGAGTGGCCTCAAGCCTGGATTGCAAGTCCCGAAGTTCAATACCTAGTTGCCCTATGGGGGTTGATGATGTCATCAGTAACCACCCTTGGTTTTCGCGCGTAAAATTATAAATATGAAATAATGTGGCCTGATCTGATTTGGGCAGTTGGTCAATGTCAATCACAACGCTAGTTACATTGGGAGTAAAACTAAGTGCGCTAGCACGTTGAGAAATCGCATGACTGAGCTTCTGCCAAATATGAGCCAGGTGTGTTTTTCCTGAATATTGTTCGCCACAAATAATAAGTGCATGTGATGGCCAATTGGGCCAGCTTGTTACAAGGTCGTACGCGTGCTTGTTACAAGAAGATATAATAAAGTCTTCTCGTGTGTAGGTTGGTGCAATCGGAAGCTCCAGCAATTGCTGTTTAGGCATGCTTAGCACGATTAGTCGTACTCCTGGTTTTACGTTTTCGGGCGGGTTTCTTAGGAAAAACTGAGCTGTTTAAATATTGTTTGATAGAAAAACGCACTAGTACTGCAATAGCTGCTGCAGCTGGAATTGCGATAAGAATTCCAATAAAGCCGAAAATTGAGCCACCCGAGAGTAGAGCAAAAATAATCCATACCGGATGAAGGCCAATTTCGTTGCCAACTAGATTGGGAGTAATAAAGGTTCCCTCTAACATTTGACCCACAACAAAAATGCCAGCAATAATAAGCATATGCATAAGATCCCCAAACTGTAGGAATGCAATGACCATGCCAGCAATAAAGCCAAATAACATGCCGACATACGGAATAAAGGAAAGTATACCGGTAGCAAAACCAATAAATAAACCAAATTCGAGTCCGGCAATGGTTAGGCCAATAGCATAAAATGTACCAAGTAAAAGGCATACGTTAGTCTGGCCACGTATGTAGGCAGATAGTGTTTTGTCTATTTCTTTGAGTTGTTCGCGGATAACAGGTGCATGCTTGGGAGGTAAAAGGCGATTAAGATTCGCTACAATGGTGTCCCACTCGCGCATAAGATAAAAACTAACAATGGGCGTGATGAACATAAGTGATAGCATGTTCACAATAGCAATGCCGGAATTTAGCATATTGCTAGCAACATTTAAAATAACAGAAAGCAGTTGTTTGGAGACATCGCCAAAATGTTCCGTAGCACTTTGAAGTACGTCAGGAGAAATGCTTCCTACTAAGATTTCTATTTCAGGAATAACTTTTTGCTCCACAAAGTCCATATATTTGGGAATACGGTCAATAAGTCCGGAAAGTTGATTATAGAGCAACGGAACAATTAATATGAGTAATGTTGCAACAATGAGGAAAAATATGGTTGTTACACTAAGGGTAGCACTGTTGCGTGATAAGCCTAATTTTTCTTCAAACACATCCACAACTGGGTCAAGAAAATAGGCGGTTAAAAAGGCAACAATAAAGGGAAGTAATATATCACTAGCAAGATAAAAGAAGCCTATGTGAAGCCCCCCAATAACAGCTGCCATGACGTAGCCGCTATTAACCTTCGAAGAAATTGTCATAAGTATCGTCTTTCTGATATTGCTGAATGAACCATTGTGGCGGCTGATTTTGCTGAGTCAGCATAATACCTTGGCCGGTATTTTCAAGATATAGTGATGATTTTGCTAATTGTTTTACTAATGTTTCGTAGCTTGCATTAAAATGAAGCTGCACAATAGCGTAGTGAACATTGACTTGTTCAACAGACATGCGTTCGATGGTATTGATGGTGGCAAGTTGTTTTTTTAGTTCATTCCAAAATACTAAATGCTCGATGGGCACGGTAACTGTGATTTTCAAATTATTGGATTTACGTTCTGTTACGGATCGTTTCCAGTTACGAGTAATGTAATCATCGATCGCGGTAGCTAATTCAACAAGCTGAGCGTTGATGGGCGTGTCGTTAGGTTTTGCACTAAAGGCAAGACGCTGTGGTTGGCTTTGGATATTGTCCAGCGAAATAAGGTGGCTAATAATGGGTTGGTTGGCTTGACTAGGAAGTGGATAAATTAGTGCACCCATGACACTACCTACATGATATTTCTGTTTTAGGTAGTCTATCTGTGCTTGAGCTACCATTGGATCTGCAAGATTTCCGAGTGCTGCTGAGTTGTTGTTAATATACGCAGATAAGTATGTCACTGCTTCGTCGGTGGCAGCTACTTTGTAATCTACTAGTGCGGAGTTATCTTGTATTTGCTTCCAAGCTTGCAGCCACATGTCAGTAAGTTCTGTTTGATTATCTGTAGCATTAGATGAAGCTAGTGGAACAATGAGTACTGGATCGCTTTGTTTTTCAATAAAAGCAATGCCTGAATCTTTTAGTAAATTTTTGATAGAATTGGGGTTAAAAGAAATGTTAACCAATGCTCGATAATGGTTTGAGGTTACCTTTTCGTTTTTTATTTCCATTCCCAGCACCATAGAAGAAATATTCTGGGCCTCAACCGCAGGGAGTGCGTGGTGTACGAAGCTTGGTGTGATACGTTTGAGCAAAATTTCAAATGCTTCTGTTTCGCCAGAGG
>MDSV01083668.1_pt1 | contig 15239 bp, 14 predicted proteins | sample 810851 | NCBI WGS metagenome assembly MDSV01 (sample SAMN05326640, study PRJNA326480) | marine metagenome | isolation source: seawater | place: Atlantic Ocean: North East | collected 2012
ATAGATTTCAGATATGCACAACATTTCAAAGCACAACATGGAAAACCTGGAAGTAAGAGAAATAAAACTGGAGGAAATGGTAAAGATTTAATCTTAAAAGTTCCTATAGGAACTCAAATTTATGAAGAGGATAATAATACCTTAATTTATGATTTTACAAAAAATAAAGAAAAATATCTAGTAGCCTCTGGTGGTAAAGGGGGATTAGGAAATGTTAGGTTTAAAAGCTCTACGAATAGAGCACCAAGAAAAAAGACAATTGGTAAGGTGGGCGAAGAATTCTGGATTTGGTTACAATTAAAAGTAATTGCTGACGTAGGTATTATAGGAAAGCCAAACGCTGGAAAATCAAGTTTGCTTGCTGCCTTGACAAGAGCAAAGCCGAAAATCGCTAACTATCCATTTACTACTATCAATCCTAATTTAGGAGTCACATATTATGATGAAAAAGAAATAACTCTAGCAGATATACCTGGATTAGTTGAAGGTGCGCACAAAGGTATTGGTCTAGGAGACAAATTCTTACGTCATATAGAAAGATGCAAAATGTTATTACATTTGATTGACCTATCTGAGGAAGATTTAATAAATAGTTACAAAAAGATCAAACTTGAGCTTCTGTCTTATGATAAGATTTTAGATAAAAAAAAGGAGATAATTTTTTTTAATAAGTCTGATCTAATGGAAAAAAATGACATTATTAAAAAATTAAGTGAGTTTAAAAAGAAAATCAAAATTAAATTCGAAGTAATATCAGTATTTTCCGAAACAGATATCAAAAAAGTAAAAAAACTTTTAATAAAAAATGTTAGTTAAAAACTCAAAAAAAATAGTCATAAAACTCGGTTCATCTACGGTTGTTGATGGTAAAGGTAAGTTTAAAAAATTATGGGTAACAAGTTTAATTAAGGACATTAAAAAATTCAAAAAAAAAACTGACGTAGTTATTGTATCCTCTGGAGCAATAGCGTTAGGTCAAAATTATCTTAAAATTAAAAAAAAGAGAATAAAACTAGAAATGTATCAGGCTATAGCTGCTGTTGGTCAAATTCATTTAGCTGGAGAATATCAAAAATTATTTGATCAATATAAAATCAAAACTGGTCAAATATTAGTAAGTCCAGATGATACTGAACAACGTAGAAGAGCATTAAATGTTCGAAGAACTTTTGATAATCTGTTTAAATTGAATGCAATTCCAATTGTTAATGAGAATGACACTACTGCTACTGCAGAAATTAAATATGGTGACAACGATAGGTTAGCTGCAAGAGTTGCTCAAATCATTGGTGCTGATACTCTTATAATTCTATCTGACGTAGATGGACTTTATGATAAATCTAAAAGTAAAAAAATTATCAAAACCGTATATAAGATTGACTCAAATATAAATGCCTTAATTGATGATAAAAGAAATTCTTATGGTTCGGGAGGAATTAGTACAAAATTAGATGCAGCTAAAATTTGTATGAACTCTGGGTGCAATATGTTTATTGGAAATGGTAAAAAAAATAATCCTATTAATAATATGATAAAAACCAAAACCTTTACACATTTTATTCCAAAAATTTCTAGATTGGACGCTCGGAAAAAATGGATAATTAGTTCATTGAACTCTTCTGGAAAAATATATATTGACCAGGGTGCAGCCCGAGCTTTAAATCGAGGAAAAAGCTTACTTGCGGCAGGAATTGTAAGAGTTGAAGGTAATTTTGAAAAAGGTGAAAATGTTCTTGTAATTGATGAAAATAATAAAAATCTTGCTAGAGGATTGTCCTCATTTTCATCATCTGAAATTAATAAAGTCAAAGGAAAACAAAGCAAAGAAATAGAAAATATTCTAGGATATTTTAGCAAATCTGAAATAATACATAAAGATGATATGGTAAAATTATAAAATGAAATATTTAAAAAAAATAGGTTTAAACGCAAAAAAAGCTTATGAAGAATTAAAAACTATTAAACATAATAAGATAAAACTAGTTCTAAATAGTTATAATGCATCTATTTTAAAAAATAAAAAAAAGATTATAAAAGAGAACCTAAAAGATATTAAAAATGTAAAAAGAAAACATTTAGTAGATAGATTGATTTTGGACGATAATAAAATTGAAGGTATTAGACACTCAATCAATGAAATAGCTAAATTCAAAAATCCTTTAGGACGTGTATTGGAAAAGTGGGAAAGACCAAATAAACTTAGAATTAAAAAAATTTCAACTTCCATAGGAATAATAGGGGTAATTTATGAAAGTAGACCCAACGTCACTTCTGATGTTGCTGCTTTGTGTCTAAAATCAGGAAATTGTTCTATTTTAAGAGGTGGGTCAGAGGCATATAACTCTAATAAATTGTTAGCAAATTTATTTCGTGAATCATTGAATAAAAATAGAATTAATAAGGACTGTGTTCAATTTATAGAAAAGAAAGATAGAAAAGTAGTAGACACTCTTTTATCAAAAATGAACAACTACATTGATGTAATTGTTCCGAGAGGGGGTAAAGGTTTGGTACAAAAAGTTCAAAAATTCTCTAATGTTCATGTCATTGGACATCTAGAGGGATTGTGTCATATCTATTTAGATAAAAATTCAAATCTTTCTATGGCAAAAAAAATTATTGTTAATGCAAAAATGCGCAGAACAAGTATTTGTGGGGCTTTAGAAACTTTATTAATTGATGAAAAAGCGTTGAAATCACACGGAAAAATAATAATTCAATCATTAATATCTTCGGGTTGTGAAGTGCGAGTTGATAAAAAAATTAATAAACTTTTTAAAAATAAATTAAAGAGTGCAAAAGAGATTGATTGGAAAACAGAATATCTAGACTCAATCCTATCAATAAAAACTGTAAAAAACGTGCAAGATGCAGTTAAGCATATTTTAAAGTATGGAACCATGCACACTGACAGTATTATTACGAATAGTTCCAAAAATGCTAGGATATTCTTAGAAGGGGTCAATAGTTCTATTGCCATGCATAATGTTTCTACACAATTTGCTGATGGAGGTGAATTTGGATTTGGAGGAGAGATTGGAATTTCAACTAACAAACTTCCTCCAAGAGGTCCGGTTGGAATTAATCAATTAACTTCATATAAGTACATTGTATCCGGAAAAGGAATTATTAGAACAAAATAGATGTTGAAACCTAACAAAAGAAAAATTGGTATATTAGGAGGAAGCTTTGACCCTCCGCATGAAGGGCACGTTGAAATTTCTAAGATTAGTTTAAAAAAGATAAAACTTGAAAAAATTTTTTGGGTTGTAACAAGAAAAAATCCCTTTAAAAAAAAACCTTTTTTTTCTTTAAAGGATAGGTTGGCAAAAGCTAAAAAAATAACAACAAAATATAAAAACATTAAAGTTCTTTATATAGATGACAAAACTAGATCTAATCGCACTATTAATGTTATTAATTACTTTAGAAGAGCAAAAAAACAAAAAAACTTATACTTAATATTAGGCTCAGATAACTTATTAAAATTTCATAAGTGGACAAGTTGGAAGAAAATAGCTAAATTATCAAAATTAGTAGTTTTTTCTAGAAAGGGATATGATAAAAAGAGTAAAAAATCTGTTGTGGTGAAACATCTAAATAAAAAAAATATTATTCATATAAACAACAAATCTATAAATATTTCTTCATCAAATATAAAAAAACAATATTTTAATACATTTTAATGAAAATAATAGATATGAAGAAAAATATTGAAAAAATTTTAGACGATAACAAGGCTACCAATATTACCTCTATCAACTTAAAGAATAAATCCTATATAGCAGATTATATGATTATCGCTTCTGGTATGTCATCTAGACACCTGCAGGCACTAGCGGAAATTCTTGTAATTGAATTAAAAAAGATAGGACTAGAAGAATGTAGAATTGAAGGAAGAGAAAGCAGTGACTGGAAACTAGTAGATACTAATGACATCATAATCCATATTTTTCATCCTGAAAAAAGACAGTTTTATGACTTAGAAAAAATGTGGTCTGAAGAAATTCCTAAAGAAAAGGCAATGTTATGAAAAAAATAACTCTATTAATCATTTTTCTTTTAAATTTAAGTTTTACAAACTCTTATTCTAAAAACGAACTCTACGAAAAGATTGATCTTTTTGGAGAAGTGTTAGAAAGAATCAAAGAAGATTTTGTAGAAGATGTAAATGAGTCAAAAATGATGGACTCTGCTATTAATGGTGTACTCCAATCATTAGATCCCTACTCGGCTTACATGAGTCCTGAATTATTTAAAGAAATGCAAACTGACACTCGAGGTGAATTTGGAGGATTGGGAATAGAAATTGGAATGGAGTCTGGATTAGTAAAGGTCATAGCTCCAATAGATGATACACCGGCTGCAAAAGCTGGAATAAAAGCTGGAGATTTCATTGTAAAAATTGGTGACATTCAAGTTCAAGGAAAATCTCTTATGGAGGCAGTTAAACTAATGAGGGGGCCTATAGGCACTTCTGTCGAATTAACCGTAAGAAGAAAAAATGAAAAAAAATCGTTAAAATTTATAATTACTAGAAAAATAATAGAAATTAAATCAGTCAATTCTGAGATTTTAGGTAAAACTAAAAATTTGGGATATATAAGACTTAAGTCTTTTAATGAAAACAGTGATAAACAATTTCTAAATATTGTAAAAAAATTTGAAAAAGATCCAAAAATAGAAGGCTACATATTAGATTTAAGAAATAATCCTGGAGGGCTGTTATCCCAGGCTATAAACATTACAGATTTTTTCTTAGATGATGGTGAAATAGTTTCAACCAAAGGACGCAAAGTTTCAGAGACAAGAAGATTTTTTGCTAAAAAAGGAGATGAAATAAAAGGAAAACCAATAATAGTTTTAATTAATAATGGTTCAGCTTCTGCCTCAGAAATATTTGCGGGAGCACTAAAAGATCATAAAAGAGCAATTATTTTGGGAGAGAACTCTTACGGCAAAGGTTCAGTTCAATCAATTATTCCTTTACGCAATGGTGGAGGAATAAGACTAACAATTTCTAAATATTATCTACCTTCCGGAGATTCTATATCTGAAGTAGGCGTCACTCCTGATATAGTTGTTGAAGAGACAGAAGATAACTTTAAGATTAATTCTAAGAACGATAATCAGCTTAATTACGCTTTAAAATTATTTAATTCTTAATAATGAGTCAAAAAAAACTTCCTTTGAGAGTTGGAGTAGGAGTTATTGTTTTAAATAGTGAAAATAAAATTTTCGTGGGAAAACGTTTAGATAATCCTGTAGATAAATGGCAAATGCCGCAGGGGGGCGTAGAAGGAAGTGAAAATTTTATAACTGCAATGAAAAGAGAATTAAAAGAAGAAACAAATATTCAAAACATTAAAGTTTTAAAAGAGATAGATAAATGGTTTGAATATGAGTTACCGAAGGATCTTTTAGGTATAATTTGGAAAGGTAAGTTTAGGGGTCAAAAACAGAAATGGTTTATTGTTAGATTTACTGGAGATGAAAGTGAAATAAATTTAAAAACAAAACACCCTGAGTTCATTGAATGGAAATGGATTGAAATAGATAAGCTTACAAAAGTGATCGTTGATTTTAAAAAAGATGTCTATACTAAACTAGTTGTAGAATTAAAAAAATTTATTGAATAATACCTTTAATTGTATCTATCTTATGAGATAATAAATACTTTTCTTTATCACTAATTTCTTCATTGTTCATCTTGTCCTCTGACTCTTTAATTATTGTATCTAAAATATCGTTATCCAAGCTTTCAAGAGGCTTCAAGGTTGAAGTTAGTATAAGTAAATTATTTTTTTTAAATTCCACAATACCATCCTCTGTAAAAAAAAATTTTTCTTCATTTTCTTTTTTAATTACTATTAATCCCGGTCTTAAAAAAGTAATTAGAGATATATGATCTTTTAGTATTCCCATTTGCCCTTCGTAGGATGGGATAGTTACTTCAACTGCATCCGATCTTAAAATTGATTGATCTGGACTTATAATCTCAACAAAAAAATTTTCCGACATCACTACTTATTATCTTTTGACATTTTCTCAGCTTTTTCTATGACCTCGTCTATACCGCCAACCATGTAAAATGCTGCTTCAGGCAAATGATCATACTCACCTTTGCAAATTGCATCAAATCCTTTAATAGTTGAATCTAAATCAACTAATTTTCCAGGTGAACCAGTAAATACTTCTGCAACAAAAAATGGTTGGGACAAAAATCTTTGAATTTTTCTAGCTCGAGCTACGGTCAATTTATCCTCTTCAGAAAGCTCATCCATTCCAAGAATCGCGATAATATCTTGTAATGATTTATAAGCTTGCAAAATCCTTTGTACATCCCTTGCTACTCTATAGTGCTCTTCTCCTACAATTCTTGGGTCTAATATTCTAGAAGTAGAATCTAATGGATCTACTGCAGGATAGATTCCAATTTCCGCAATTTGTCTAGATAGCACTGTTGTTGCGTCCAAATGTGAAAATGAAGTTGCTGGAGCCGGATCAGTTAAATCATCTGCGGGAACATAAATTGCTTGAACCGAAGTAATAGATCCTTTGTCAGTAGAAGTAATTCTTTCTTGAAGATTTCCCATATCTGTAGCCAATGTTGGTTGATAACCTACTGCTGAAGGGATTCTTCCTAGCAAAGCAGATACTTCTGAACCAGCTTGAGTAAATCTGAAAATATTGTCAATAAAGAAAAGAACGTCCTGACCTTCTTTGTCTCTAAAGTATTCTGCTACAGTTAATCCCGTTAAAGCAACTCTTGCTCTTGCTCCTGGAGGTTCATTCATTTGTCCATAAACTAAAGCTGCCTTTGAGCCTTTCCCTTCAGTTTTAATTACTCCTGACTCTATCATTTCATGATACAAATCATTTCCTTCTCTAGTTCTTTCACCCACTCCGGCAAAAACAGAAAATCCTCCATGTGCTTTAGCAATGTTGTTGATTAATTCCATTATCGTTACAGTTTTACCAACTCCAGCCCCTCCAAATAATCCTATCTTTCCACCTTTTGCATATGGTGCCAATAAATCTACAACTTTAATTCCTGTAACCAATTGTTCTGTTTCAGTAGCTTGATCAGTAAATTTAGGAGCCTGTCTGTGAATCGGCCATTTTTCTTTTGTCTTGACATCACCTTTTTCATCAATTGACTCTCCAATAACGTTTATTATTCTACCTAGAGTTTCTGGTCCAACTGGCACGCTTATTGGAGCTTTCGTATTTATAACTTCATCACCTCTTTTTAAACCCTCTGTCGCATCCATAGCGATAGTTCTAACATCATTTTCTCCCAAATGTTGAGCTACTTCTAAAACAAGTTTATTACCGCCGTTACTAGCCTCTAAAGCTGTATATATTTCAGGAAGATCGCCCTCAAAATTAACATCTACTACTGCTCCAATTATTTGAGTTATTTTTCCATTTTTGTTCATGATTATAAACTTTCAGCTCCAGATATAATTTCGATTAACTCTTTTGTGATAGATGCTTGTCTGCTTCTATTATAATTAATAGTTAATTTATCAACCAAGTCACCAGCATTTCTAGTTGCATTATCCATTGCTGTCATTCTTGATCCTTGTTCACTAGCAGCATTTTCTAAAAAAGCTTTAAAAACTTGTGTTGTTATATTTTTTGGCAATAAATCTTCTAAGATTTCATCTTCATCAGGTTCAAATTCATATGAAAATTGCTCTTCTTTTTTATCGTCCCCTTTTGAGTCTATTTTTTCAGCAGGAATTATCTGTTGAGCTTGGGGTATTTGAGTTATTACATTCTTAAAATTATTATAAAATATTATACATTTATCAAACTCATTTTTGTTAAATAATTCTATAATCTCTCTTCCTACAATCTCTGCCTCTTTAAATGTTATCTTTTTTTTTTCTTTAAAACTAAATTTTTTTATAATATATTTTTCATATTCTCTTTTTATTTGATCTAAACCTTTAGATCCAACTGTAATAATTTTTATTTCTTTTTTTTCACTCAACAGTTTTTTCAGATGACTTTTAGCCAACTTGCAAATATTAGAGTTAAATCCCCCACACAAACCTCTATCTGCCGTCATAACTACGCATAAATAAATTTGATCTTTTCCTGTTCCAACTAAAAGTTTTGGTGCATTTTCTGGGTTGTTAATTGATTTTGTAAGATTGAGAATAATATTCTGCATTTTTTTGCTATAGGGCCTTCCTTTTTCAGCGCTATCTTGAGCTTTTCTCAATTTAGCAGCTGCAACCATTTTCATAGCTTTGGTAATTTTTTGAGTTGATTTAACACTTTTTATTCTTTTTTTTAAATCATCTAAACTTGGCATTTCTATTTCTTTTCTATTTTATATTTTTCTATTAATTGTATTAAAGATTTTTCTATTTTTTCTTCTAATTTACCCGTTGATTGTATTTCCTCTAAAATTTCCGGCTTATCTAATTTAATTTTATCTATTATATCGCCTTCAAATTTCTTAATATTGTTTAGCTCAACATCATCTAGATATCCTTTTACGCCAGTAAAAACTGAAATTACTTGTTCTGCGACTGTTAGGGGAGAATATTGATCTTGTTTTAATAATTCAGTTAATTTCGCCCCTCTATTTAGAAGTCTCTGGGTAGATGCATCTAGGTCTGATCCAAATTGGGCGAATGCCGCCATTTCCCGATACTGGGCAAGTTCTAATTTAATTGATCCAGCTACCTTTTTCATCGCTTTAGTTTGAGCTGCTGATCCCACTCTAGAGACGGACAAACCGACATTTACAGCTGGACGTATTCCTTGATTAAAAAGTTCAGTTTCCAAAAATATCTGACCATCTGTAATTGATATAACGTTTGTTGGAATATATGCAGAAACATCTCCTGCTTGAGTTTCAATAATAGGTAATGCTGTTAGTGATCCACCTCCATTTTTATCACTTAATTTAGCTGATCTCTCTAGCAATCTACTATGTAAATAAAATACGTCTCCTGGGTAAGCCTCTCTGCCAGGTGGTCTTCTTAATAATAAAGACATTTGTCTATACGCTACTGCTTGTTTTGATAAATCGTCATAAACTATTAAAGCATGCATACCATTATCTCTGAAATATTCTCCAATTGTACAACCTGTATAAGGAGCTAAAAACTGTAGGGGAGCTGAGTCAGATGCGGTAGCAGCCACTATTGTAGTATATTTAAGGGCTCCTGCTTCCTCTAAAGTTTTAGATATTTGGGCTACTGTAGAACGCTTTTGTCCAATAGCAACATAAACACAATATAATTTTTTTTTCTCATCATCTGATTCATTAATCTTTTTTTGATTAATTATTGTGTCAATAGCTACTGCTGTTTTTCCAGTTTGTCTATCTCCTATTATTAGTTCTCTTTGTCCCCTACCTATTGGTATAAGAGAGTCAATCGATTTTAGCCCTGTTTGCATCGGTTCGTTTACCGATTGCCTTGGAATAATACCAGGCGCTTTGACTTCAACTCGTTTTCTGTTTTTTGCTGAGAGAGTTCCTTTTCCATCTATAGGGTTTCCTAATCCATCAACAACTCTACCTAGAAGTTCTTTGCCAACAGGAACGTCTACAATAGCTTTTGTTCTTTTAATTGTATCTCCCTCTTTAATGTTCCTATCATCACCAAAAATAACTACGCCTACGTTATCGTTTTCTAAATTTAAAGCCATTCCTTTGGATCCATCTTCGAACTCAACCATTTCCCCAGCTTGAACATTGTCCAACCCATAAACTCGAGCGATTCCATCTCCAACTGATAAAACTTTTCCTATTTCTGAAATTTCAGCTTTTTCTCCGAAATTTTTAATCTGGTCTTTTAATAATTTTGTGACTTCTGATGGATTAATTGTCATATTAGTCTTCTATCATTGCCTGTTTGTATTTTTGTAGTTTATTCCTTATTGAAGTATCAATCATAAAGCTTCCAAGTTGTAACTTTAAGCCTCCAATAAGTTCTGTATCAACTTTATAATCAAATATTATAGACAATCCCATTGACGTAGATAAGTCTTTACTAATTGAATCAAGCTCAGTTTTAGATAGTTCTTTGGAAGAAATCAAAGAAGCTTTAACTTCCCCCCTTTTTTGAGAACAAAGCCTTAAAAAATTTTCAGAAATTTTCTTAATAAAAAAAATTCTTCGTTTTTTTACTAACAATAAAAAGAAATTTTTTAAATTTTTTGAAAATCCTAATTTATCAGATAATAAGATAATAACACTATTTTGGGTATTTATAGTTTGAGTAGGATTTTTTATGAAGTTTTTTATTTCTTGACTAGAGTCAAAAAGCGATTGAAAATTTTTGACATCGTTCTCAATTTTATCTAGTTCGTTCGTTTCATTAGCTACCTCAAATAAAGCGCGAGAATACCTCTCTGATGTTTCAGTTGAGAAAGTTTTATTTGTGCTCATTTTTAGTTGTTAGAAATAGTAGTGAAATATTGATTGGTCGTATCACAAGAGTATAATTTGATCAAGTTACCAATTTTGAATTTAAGCAAAATTGACAGGATCTACATCAACCGTAAGTTTAATTTTTGATGATATCTGAAGTTTATTAAGCAAATTTGAGATCTTTTTTTGCATTAGCCTTTGATTGCTGAATCTAATTAAAAGTCTCGAGCGAAAGTTTTTTTTTATCTTTAGTAATGGAGAGTCAATTGGTCCTAGAATTTGAAGCCCGTTTATCTTATTTAACTTCATCTTTATCTCTCTAGCGCCATTTAAACTTAAAGTGTGCTGTTTTGAAGAAACAATAATTGCGATTAGTCTTGTAAATGGTGGTAGTTCATTTTTTTTTCTAATTAAAAGTTCATTTTTTAAAAGCTCCTCTGATTTATTTTTTATCAATTCATTTAATATTTCATTTTGTGGAGATAAAGTTTGATAAATAATTAAAGACTCTGAACTAAATCTTCCAGCTCTTCCACTTAATTGATGATATAACTGAATATTTTTTTCAGTTGTACGTAAATCAAAAACCCTTCCAGAAAAATCTGCATCTATAACAACTATGCAATTGAGTTTTGGAAAATTAAAGCCCTTAGAAATCATTTGAGTTCCAATCAAAATATCTACTTGATTATTAATTATCTTTTCAAATAACTGAGTAATGTCTCCCTTTTTTTTTAAGTAATCACTTGAAAAAATACTAATTTTTTTATTTTTAAAAATTTCTTTAACCTCATCATAGATTTTCTCGACGCCAGGCCCAAACATAATAAAATCACAAAATTCTTTTTTTTTACATTTCATTTTTACCTCTTTTTCATAAGAACAGTGATGACAAATCAACCTGTTCTTTATCTTGTGAAATGTTAAATACATAGAACAATTAGCGCAGATGTGCTTATAACCACATTTTTTACAAACTAAATATGGTGCAAAACCCCTTCTGTTTATAAAAAAAAGAATCTGCTCTCTTTTTGCTAAATAACTTTTAACAAGCTCAACAGTTTCGGTTGCAATATATTTATTTTTAATTTTTTCTAAATTCAAATTCACAATTTTAGTTTTAGGTAGTGGATAATTTTCAAACCTTTTAAAAATTTTAGTGTGTCTATATTTCTTATTTTCAATATTATTATAAGTTTCAATTGAAGGAACTGAAGTAACTAAATGTATGGGAATTTTTTCAAAGTTTGCCCTCGAAATCGCCATATCTCTAGCATTATAAATTACGCCTTCATCTTGTTTATAGGATGTGTCGTGCTCTTCATCTACAATTATAATTCCAAGTTTTTTAAAAGGCAATAGTAGCGAGGATCTTGCACCAACTAATATTTTTATTTTATTATTAATAACACCTTTCCATATTATTCTTTTTTGTTTTGGTGTAATTTTCGAATGCCAGATTGCTGGTTCAAAACCAAAAAAGTTCTCAAATCGGAATTTAAAATCATTAGTAAGAAATATTTCTGGAAGTAAAACCAAAGCCTGTTTTTTCTCTTTTAAAATTTTTTTTATACGCTCAAAATAGACCAATGTTTTGCCTGAACCAGTAGCACCTTGTAGAACTGACACATCGAATTTATCTTTTATTTTTTCAAGAAATTTAAGCGCTGATATCTGTTCTTTATTCAAAGTATATTTTTTTAAATTAGTTTTTTTTAACTCTGTGGAATTATCATTTTTTTTTATAAATTTATCAGCGCTACCAATAACCATTTTTAAAGTAAGACCAATCGGAACCATGTTATAAATTGAAAACCACTCAATAAAATCAATTAATTTTCTATCAATCGAGTAGTCTGTTCTTTTGCTTATTTCTTTAATCTTTATATTTTTGGGTTCAGTATAATTACCTTTCCAAATAACTCCTATCTCTTTTTTTGAACCAAATGGTACTTCAACAATGTCTCCAATTTTGATTTTAATTTTTGAATTATAAGTAAATGGAAAATTAAATATTTTTGGCAACAAAACTTGTGCTTTCATAAAACAATATTATTAGAATTATTTTTATTTAAAAATGAATTGGTCTTTTATCAACAGCTAATGCAGCTTCTTTTATAGCCTCGGTATGAGTTGGGTGAGCATGACATGTTCTTGCTATATCTTCAGAACTTGCTCCAAATTCCATTGCTAATGCCATTTCAGCAATCATATCACCACAATGAGGGCCTATAATATGAACACCTAAAACTTTATCGGTAACACTATCTGCTAATATTTTAACAAATCCCTCTGTTTCATTGTTAACTTTAGCTCTTGAGTTTGCAAGAAATGGGAATTTTCCTACTTTATAAGTTTTTTTCTCTGATTTTAGTTGCTCCTCTGTTTTACCCACTGTTGCAACTTCTGGGGAAGTGTAAATAACACCTGGGATTACATCATAATTAACATGTCCGGCTTGCCCTGCTAAGATTTCTGCAACAGCTATACCTTCGTCCTCAGCTTTATGAGCTAGCATTGGGCCTTTTATAACATCTCCAATTGCGTAGATGTTATTAATAGATGTTTGTAATTTCTCATTTACTCTAATTCTTCCTTTTTCATCTTTTATAACTCCAACTTTGGAAAGGTTTAATCCTTCTGTATAAGGTTTTCTACCAACAGAAACTAAAACTTTATCAGCCTCGATTATTTCTTTTTTCGTAGTATTATTATTAGTAAATTCTACTATTGCCGATTCATTTTTGGTTTTTACTGAATTTACTTTTGAGTTTAATTTAAACTTAATTCCCTGTTTGCTTAAAATTTTTTGGAACTCTTTTGAAATCTCTCTATCCATGCCTGGAGTAATATAATCTAAATATTCGACTACAGTAACTTCAGTACCAAGTCTTGACCAAACAGAACCCATTTCAAGGCCAATATACCCTCCACCGATTACTACTAACTTTTTTGGTACTTTATTTAATGATAAAGCACCAGTGGAAGAGATAATATTCTTTTCATCGATCTTTATTCCTGGCACAGTGCTCACGTCTGAACCAGTGGCAATTACAATATTTTTAGCTTTATAATTTTCTTTCTTATTATTGTTATAAACAACAACATCATTCTTTGAAAAAAGAACACCTTTTCCTTTTAAATAAGTCACTTTGTTTTTCTTAAATAAAAATTCTACTCCCTTAGTCAAAATCTGAATTGATTTATCTTTATTAGACATCATCTTATCTATATTTAATTTTATGTCACTAATCTCTATGCCTTGATGGTTAAAATCTTTTTTTGCTTTATGAAAATTTTCAGATAAATTTAATAAACTTTTTGAGGGTATACATCCAATATTTAAACAGGTGCCCCCCAGTGATCCCCTGGACTCTATACAAGCAGTTTTAAGTCCCAATTGAGCTGCTCTAATGGCACATACATATCCACCTGGACCACCGCCAATTATGATTACGTCAAAATTATTTTCCATTGTTAAATATTAAGAAAAAGTCTTTTAGGCTGTTCTAAAGACTCTTTAATTATTTTTAAAAAAGATACCGCCTCTTTTCCGTCTATTATTCTATGATCATAAGACAAAGCTAAATACATAACGGGTCTTACTTCGATATTTCCATCAACTACTACAGCTCTCTTGATTATATTGTGCATTCCCAAAACAGCTGATTGAGGTGGATTTAATATTGGTGTTGAAAGCATCGAACCATATATTCCTCCATTTGTAATTGTAAAAGTACCTCCTTGTAAATCATCTATTGTGATTTTCCCATCTCGAGCTTTTTCTCCTAATCGCCCAATATTTTTTTCTATATCTGCAAAAGACATCTCGTCAGTTTCTCTTAAAACTGGAACTACTAAACCTCTATCGGTTCCAACTGCTATACTTATATTGTAATAATTTTTATAAACTATCTCGTCATTTTGTATTTCAGCATTTATAGCTGGAAAATTTTTTAATCCTATTACACAGGCTTTTACAAAAAAAGACATGAAGCCTAATTTAACTGCATACTTATTTTGAAATTCTTCTTTATATTGATTTCGCATTGCAATTACTTCGCTCATATCAACTTCATTAAAAGTAGTAAGCATAGCAGCGTTTTCTTGAGCCTCTTTTAACCTTTTGGCGATAGTTAATCTCAACCTTGTCATTTTGATTCTTTCTTCAGGTCCATGCTGAATTTTTCTTTGAGAAGGAGATGGCTTAGATCCCATTAAGCTCATAATATCTTCTTTTAAAATAACACCATTTTTTCCTGACCCTTCAATCTTATTTAAATCTATTTTCTTTTCCTTAGCCATTTTTCTTGCGGCAGGTGAGACTGGAGGTTTTTGAATTTTAACATCTGGAATTTCCTCTATTTTTTCTTCTTTATGAAAGTTATCAAGCACCAATGCTTCTTCTTCCTGATCTTTTGGGAAATTAGTTTCTTCTTTTTCTTCTGTGAGATTAAGAACCTTTTCTTCGGGTTTTTTCAAAACTTGACTCTTCTTTTTTGGAGGAGAATAATTTTTTACTTCTTTGACATTTTTTGAAACTTCATTTGCACTTCCATTTATCTTACCAAGCAAAGCTCCCACATTAACTGTCTCTCCCTCTTTAACCGATATAAGTTCTAAAAAACCGTTTGATGGAGAAGGCACCTCTACATTTACTTTATCAGTCTCAAGCTCTACAATAGGTTCATCGGCAGTTACTTTTTCACCTTGGCTTTTTAACCATTTTGAAACTGTAGCCTCGGTAACTGACTCTCCTAAAGTTGGTACAATAATTTTATCTGACATTTTACTTTCTAAGTACCTTTTCTAATATTTCTTTTTGTTGCGCAAGATG
>MDSV01003416.1_pt1 | contig 15232 bp, 11 predicted proteins | sample 810851 | NCBI WGS metagenome assembly MDSV01 (sample SAMN05326640, study PRJNA326480) | marine metagenome | isolation source: seawater | place: Atlantic Ocean: North East | collected 2012
ATCAATTGACATAAATAGAAGGTGAGATAAATTATCTTTAGCCCCTGTTATTAAGAAAAGAGAAACGAAAAATTATGAGTGCACCTGAATTAGTAAACTGCCTAATTATAGGATCTGGCCCTGCAGGGTTTACCGCGGCAATCTACGCTGCTCGTGCAGATATGAAACCAGTACTGTTCCAAGGAACTCAGCCTGGAGGACAACTTATGGAAACTACTGAAGTAGACAACTTTCCTGGATACCCAGAAGGTGTCAATGGACCACAAATGATGGTAGATCTAGAAAACCAAGCGAAGAGATTTGACACTGATGTGAGATCTGGTTGGATCACTAAGGTTGATTTCTCTGGTGATGTGCGCAAGGTTTGGGTAGGAGAAGGAGAATCGGCTGTTGAAATCCACGCCAAGACAGTTATCATTTCCACTGGAGCATCTGCTAAATGGCTAGGTCTAGAAAGTGAAATTCGCTTAAGAGATATTGGTGGAGGAGTTAGTGCGTGTGCCGTTTGTGATGGATTCTTTTACAGAGGCCAAGACGTAGTTATCGTAGGTGCAGGAGACTCTGCTTGTGAAGAGGCGTCTTACTTAGCGAAGCTTTGTAACAAGGTGACAATGCTTGTTAGACGTGACGAGATGCGTGCTTCTAAGGCAATGCAACATAGAGTTAGAGGTATGGAAAACATCGAAATCCTATACAACACTGAGACCGTAGAAGTAGTTGGTGAAGAAGCTGTTGAATCGGTAAAAGTGAAGAATAACCAAACTGGAAACGAAACAACTCTTACAGCAACTGGATTCTTTGTAGCTATAGGCCACACACCTAACACAGCTATTTTCAAGGATTACCTTGATCTTGACAATCAGGGTTATATCGTCCAAACAAGACCCGGAACATCATACACAAACGTAGAAGGTGTATTCTGGAGTGGTGATTGCGCTGATAAGATTTATAAGCAAGCTGTTACGGCTGCTGGATCTGGATGTATGGCAGCACTTGACGCTGAGCGCTATTTAGCTGCTAAAGGAGATCATTAAAAGGTGTGGAGAATAACTAGGTTTTAAGCAAGTCTACAATTCAAAAGAATGTGGCAGAACTGTGTATGAAGAAGAAAATGGCATTGGTCATATATACCTACAGCTATGCTGGAGAAATACAATGAACTAATATTAATTAAAAACCTAAGAGGATTTAACTGATCGCATTAATACGTTTAGGAGATGAAGCATTTCATAAAAGATTACCTCAAAGCAATGGGGGTCATTTGATTGTTATACATGATCTTCACAAAAGCTGATTTTTGGTCAGGTGATTGGGATTATGCTGTAGTTACTGCGTGAGGTTTTGGTGTGCCATTGGCATGGGCCATTTTGGGTGCTATCTTTCGTCCATCTGATGAAAACAAAAAGTTTTAGAATCACTTGAAATAATTATAAATACGTCAACGGTATATCAAAATAATATTTCGTTAATTTTGTTTATTTTACTTATTTCGCTTAATTGCAAAAGAAATAAATTAAAATCATGCCTACCAACCTTCACGCAAATAAAGGAGAGAAAGCATTAGCAACTGAAACTCTAGAATTTATAAGTGCCCAGTGCCCAGACCTATTAAAAGAGAAAAAGAGTGGCGTTCTTAACATAACTATCGAAGAGCAAGCCGTTTCACTTACTGTTCCAAGAAAGGCATTTAATACTTTAATAAGAACCCTTGAAAACATGTCTCAAGGAGTAGCAGACAATTTAACAACGCAGCAAGTTGCTGACAAACTCAACGTAAGTCGACCTTACGTTGTTAAACTTCTTGATAATGGCGTGATTGCACACTCAAAAGTCGGGCGACATAGAAGGGTTAAATTAAGTGATTTACTTGCGTACGAAAGGAGTTTATAGATGAATGAAATAACGAAAAATCACCTAATGCTTCATCTTGTGGTGGTGATATTTGGTTTTACTGGGGTTTTAGGGAAGTTAATTACTATTGAATCCGAACCACTGGTATTTTGGAGAACTGGAATAGGTGGACTGGTAATTGCAATTTGGCTTGCAACTAGAGGCAAAATCACGGCTAAATCACCAAAAGCGCTTCTCAAAATGGCAGTCGTAGGCCTACTCGTAGCTGCCCACTGGATTACATTCTTCGCATCGATAAAGGCCAGTACTGTTAGCGTTGCCCTAGTAATGTTTGCAACGGCTCCCATGTTCGTGGGGTTAATCGAACCATTGGTGTTCAGACGAAGAATTGATCCTCGCGAACTCGTTATCTCCGCCATAGTATTCCTAGGAGTAGCAACAATCTTCAGTCTCAACTCCGGCTACAAACTCGGAATGACGCTAGGAATCATCTCAGCCCTCCTTGCAGCACTTTTCTCCACCCTAAACGGAATTCTAGTCAAAACATACGATGCCAGCAACCTATCCATGGTAGAACTCATAGTTGCATGCCTGGGAACTGGAATCCTACTAATGATTAATGGAGACTTCAACTCAAATCTTATTTACCTTTCATCTCAGGATTGGTTGCTAATTTCTATCCTAGCAGTAATAGCAACCTCGTTTGCCTTCATAGCAAGCACCCATGTCATGAAGGTTCTAACCCCTTTCACCACTACTATAGCCATAAACCTAGAGCCAATCTACTCTATAGTCCTTGCCGTTCTCATTTTTGGTGACGAAGAGGTAATGAACCTAAATTTTTATATAGGAACCTCGTTCATAATAGGTGCAATTATCCTAAACACCATCATTAAACGTAAGTAATTATTTGCACTTCAAAGAAATTTATAAATAGAATTAAACGAAACATTCAATAGTAAGGATAAAGAATTATATAGTAAATTGATAGATGAAAACTTCTCATTAAAATTAAGACTTATCGTAATAGAAAAAAGCCCTTACACATTTAGTTAAAAATCTAACCCCAATCACATGAAGACTAAATCCCTTATCATAATTGCTATAATATCATTTTTCTTCACTAGTTGTGAAGAATCTTCTGGTTCATGGACAAACGAAGAAAAAAGTAATTTTATTGAATACTGTAAGGATGGAATGCCCGAACAAACTGAAAAAACAAAAATCGAATACTGCAATTGTAGTTTAGGTATTGCAATGTCAAAGTGGAGAACTGGAGCTGAAGCAGATCGTGAGATTAAAGAAATGACTTTGTCTGAAATTATGAATGTTGTTTCTCCTTGTTTAGAATTTATAACGGAATAGCATGCGCTTTTTACTCTTTAGCTTTATCTTATTCACTGCTGAAATCTTTTCTGATGAAGAAAGAGGATGTCACCTTTATGGCAAAATCAAATTCGTTGATTACGGTGAAGACTACAAGGTGAAATTCGTCGATTACGGTGAAGATCTTAGAGTCAAATATGTCAGCTACGGTGAAAACTCTGTGGGCAAATGGAAGGTTGTTGAATACGGAGAAGACTATAAAGTGAAAATCGTTGAATACGGTGAAGACTACAAGGTAAAAGACGTCGAATACGGCGAAGGTTGTGACTAACTTACAAGTCCAAAACCTCCCATATGCATAGAATTCTGATTACTTCTTTAGTTTGCTTTATCTCTTCAAGTTTATTTTCACAAGTAACTCTAGACACAATTAATTACTCTTCATATCCTGCAATGGCGCAATATGAGATTAATGCAATAAACTATAATTTTAAAAATGCTTCCAATCCTTTAGTTGTGACCTATTTAGGCTCTGAAATACAGGATTACTTTTATTTTCTTTTTAAAGACAATAAAGATAATTATTACGACTTTGCTTATCGAAATAATAATCTTTGTGATATCCCTTTTACTGACAATGACGCTCCTTCAGGAGAGTGGGGGGAAAACCCTTCTAAATTAGTAGGAAGACAATTTCTAATAACATGGGAATATGAGTTATCATATATAGTTTGTTGCGAAGGTCAACAAGATTCTTATCCTGCGATACTTCCTCGAATTGCTAAGATTGATTATTATATAGACTAAAGAAGTTGATACTTGAATCTCTATACCATTTCTCTAAATCCTCTTATGAAGCTGTTCTGCTATTGCTATTACTTAATACAAAGCAATCCAGTCTTAGCACTATAGATATCCCTAGGTTATGAGTAACTGACAGATAGACAGAATTATACACATACATAATGATGAACAAAATATTCAATATCTATGTTGTCATAATCTTGATGTTTCATTAAATTAGAAATACAAATGAAAATTATGAAAAGACTTTTTATCACTTTTGTAGGCCTATTTTTCTCTCTCTCTTTTTACAGTCAAAATCAAAAAAAAATAGCCTTAGTAATTGGAAACTCCAATTACTTAGATGCTAATTCTGTTTTAAAAAATCCAGTAAATGATGCTCATTTAATGGGCAACACATTTGAGAAGCTTGAATTTGATTCTGTAATAGTCGCTATAGATTTAACCTATGATCAGATGCGAACCGCATTTTCTAATTATAAGAGATTATTAAGAAATGATTATGACGTGGGTTTTATCTATTACTCAGGTCATGGGACACAAGATGATTATAAATCTAGTTATTTGATACCTATAGATTTCCCTAAAGACCCTAGTATTGATGACTTAGAGCTCATGGGATATAATATGTCTCAATTTATCAATTCCTTAGAAAGGATAGATGATAAAGTTAATATTATAATCCTTGATGCTTGCCGAAATAATCCATTTGATAAAAGTTGGAAAGGAAAAAGTATTACTTCTAATGGATTGTCTGAACCAGAAAACCCTCCTAACGGTGTTTTGATTCATTATTCAACAAGAGCTGGATATACAGCAAGTGACAATAGTGATGGAAATAACAGTATTTATACTTCAACATTAGCTAATGTAATGCAGGAGCCCAATTTAAAAATAGAGGAAATATTTAAAAAAGTCAGAGGAATTGTTAGAATGGAAACCGACTCCGAACAAAGTCCTCAATTATATGGCGAATTCGATGGTGATCTGTACTTATTGTTGAAAAAAGATTATAGTAAAATTGAGGTGAATGAACTCAAAGAGGACGCAAAAAATGATGTTGAAAATGGTGAGATTGCTTCAGCGATTAAGAAATATCAGATTCTTCAAAATTACTTTGAAAGCTCAATGCATAATATTGATAAAAACAAGTTGCTTCATGTTTATTTAGACCTTGGAAATATCTACTGGAACATGACAGAAAATGTCACTTCACGTGAAGAATATAACGATTTTAGAAACAGGTCTTCAGATTCATTTTTCAATGCGACTCAGCTATTAGAAGCTGAGGGTGTGTATAGTAAAGAAGAAAAATCAATTTACTCTGAAGCACTGTATAAATTTTTACGAGTACAAGCGTACATAGATTTTGATCTCAATGATTTAGGAAACAATGATTCATTAATGAGTTTGTATGATAGTGAGATTTCAAAATTAATTGACTTTAACGTAGAGAATTTTGGAGAAGAAAATTATAGAACAGGTTCTGCATATTACTTAAAAGGAATTGTATTAAAAGAATATAATCCCTTCACTTCATTAGATGCTTTATCTAAAAGCTCTAATATATTCTTTAACTCAACCTATAATAAGACTGATTTAATTCAATATGCTTTTATCGACTATATAGACATCTATTCATGTAAATGGAGAATTATAGTTTTAAATGATATTTTGTCTTTTGCATGGAAGTATCTTGATACAGAAAATGATATTTCAGATTACATATATGAAATTGCTGGAAATGACTTACCGAATTTCAAGAATGATCAAACTGAAATAATTAGGAAAGCTATTGATTTATCTATTAAAAATGATTCCATTGATATACAAGGAATTTTAGAAACAACAAATTCGTTTTATGATGCTTTTTCACTTTTTGCTGTTAACTCAAAAGATGCGAGTTATACAAGTGAAAACTACATAGATGACATTTTAACTGCGGAAGCATATGTTGACACTTTAATGTCATTTCAACAACATTATACAGATAGTATAAGTTTTCTAAGGGAATCAGCTAGAAGATTCAATAATATAACATTATTACCTCCTCCTTATGGTAGATATGAAAATGAGTTTTCGGAATTTTACTATCGATCTTTTCAAGCTTCTATAAATGCTTTTTCTACAGCTGCTTTTCATCAAAATCCGATTTGGGAGATCTATACTGCGATACCAATCTTAGAAAAGTATTATTGGGCTAACGACACGGATACTTTGTATTCACATGATGTTGTAAATGCTATTTTAACACGTATTGATAAGTCGATGGGTGATCTAATGTATGACTTCGAAGATAATTGGGGTTCTTATGTAGCCGAATACTATAAGTTAACTAGTGAATTATATTATGATAAAAATAAGTTATCTATAGAGGAGTTCTTTAACATTCAGAAGCAAAATTTAAATACAATATTTATTACAGATGGTTATGGTAGTAAAAAGAAAGTAGGTTCTTTATTAGTTACATCTACTTTATTAAATGATATGGGACGCTATGAAGAAGCGAAGAAAATGAAGCTTGAAGCGTTTGCTTATATCAATAAACATTTTGCTAATTGGACTATAGATGAAAGTGATAAATTTGATGATATCGATTCGTTTACTACTTTTTATAAATCTCGTCTTTTTCAGTATTATATGGAAGATATAAGCGATAATTTTCTAGACAAGTATCCAAATGTTGATTTTGAAACAGTTGAGAATGCAAATAAATTTCTTGAAACAGAAAAAGATAAGCTGAAGAATCTAGCTCAGATTGATGGATACAAAGGTGAATATTACAGTTTAAAGCTTCCCATAATAAAAGCAGAAATTTTTCTAAACTGGGGGCAAACAGATAGTGTACTTCAACTATGTGATGATGCTCTTTCTATTTTGAGAAAACTAAAAAAAGATCAAAAATTTGATGATCTAAATCAATTACAAATTGAGACTCTGCAAGAAGAATTTTATAATTATAAAATTTATAATTATAAAACATATACAGATAAAGAACCTTCGGCCTTAATTGAATATAATTACGACTTAATTAAAACTGCAGAAACATGGACTGAAAAAGAGTCAATATCTACAATAATGGAGACGTACAATAATATCTCATGGCACAAGTGGGAACAAGGTGATTACAAATCTTCAAAAAAGGTGGCTGAAAAAGCATTTCAGATTGGCGAAAACTATTTACACGAAGGAGATTTTTCTTATTGGGCTTACCCTAAGTTTAAGCAAAAGTCTCTGATGTTAGATATGAAGCAATGTCTAGGTATGATGACTGAACATGCTTTAAACCCTACTACAGAATTACGAAAAAAAACAATTGAGTTCACCATAGCAATTATAGATTTTATTGAGCAAAATAAAAACGCAGAATATGTTTATGATGCTAAAGAATTATATTCTTTATACAACACAATTAGCGATCAATATCACTGGTTGAATTCTCATGACAAATCACTTGAATACAATATGAAAAATTTAGAATTAGTACGATCTTTTCCTGGTGATTCAATATTCATAAATGGGGAGGAAACAGTATTGTTGAAATGGATTAATGAAAGATATTGTGAAGAAATACAGAACGATAAAGAGGGGTTAAAATTCTATAAGGAGTACTTAAATTCTGTGAGTTATTTAAATGACACATTAGACTTCACTTGTGAGCTAGTCCAAAAGAATTACGGTAATTGTGTTGTTCCATTTATAAGTATAAAAATGAGCATTAATAATACTTTATATCCATGTATAGAATTTGATGTCGATCGTAATCAGAAAGTTTCTGATTTTGATAAAAGGTATTACGTTAGGTCGGACACCCTTATAGTTGAAAATATATCAACTATCACTAAAAATATTGGAGGATATAAGAATTCTGGAATCGATAAAAATGGTTTACAACACGATACAACTTCTTATTTATTCTTTGATAAAGAAAATACAATATCATCTAATTCTTATTTCTTAAAAAGGGAGGATTCGAATAATTTAGAAAATACAATTTGGGAGTTTATTATTCCTGCATCTGAGTTACAATATGATGATGTGAGTCAAATTAATTTTATAGTGAACTTGGTATCAAATAATCCATCATTCTACACTCTTTCAAGAGTTTATGATAAGCACCCATTCCCAGCTATGAGTAAATTTAAAGAATTCGAGAGTTCATACATTGAAAAGCTAGATTTTGTAGAATAATGTCTTTATAGTAATTTTCATCAAAATAAAACACTCATGGGTCGTATTCTAACACTAAGCATTTTATCAATATTTTCTTTCGGAATTACAGCACAATATTTACCTGAAGTAGATTTGGCAACATTAGCTGAGTTAAATAAAAATCAAAAAGAAATTAAAGTAAATTTTGGTTTTTCTTCTGAAAAGAGGCTTCCAGATAATTACTCTCTAAAAAAATATTCAGTAGTTTCTGACCAAACTAATTCATCAAGTTGTACTGGATTTGCAGTAGCTAATGGAGCTATGACAATTCTCTACAATATGGTAAATGGAATAACAATGTGGAATGAACAACATGTTAATAGATTTGATCCTTTTTATGTCTACTGCTCACTGAAAGATCCAAATGATTTAGATTGTATTTCAAATGGAGGATGTAATTGTGGAAGTTATATACACGAAGCTCTGGACTTAATAGAAAATTATGGTTGTAAAAAAGCATTCCTTTACCCGAAACTGACCTGTAGTTCAACACTAAACAAGGCAAACCTTAGAGCTATGATTGACCAAACTGGGGCTTATTCAATTGATGGCTGGTTCAATATGGTAGAATACATTGAAACAAAATCTGGCTACAAAACGAAAATTAAAATTAAAGATTTAAAAGAGGTAATTACGATGGGTAATCCTATCATCGCAGGTATTAATGTTGGAGATGATTTTCGTGATTTAAGTTCTTCCAGCAGCAAGTATTCAGCTCCAGAACATATAGAAGGTGGGCATGCTGTTACAATTATTGGATATGACGATAACAAATATGGAGGAGCTTTTCATGTACTAAATAGTTATGGTTCAGATTGGGGAGATGATGGGTATTTTTGGATGAGTTATGATGATTTTAAAAATCATGCGGACGGAGCATTTGTGATATATAAAGAAAATTGGGATGATTGGAGGGAGTCGATTTCTTCAGACAAGTTCTATAAAGGAGGTTCTACTACCTCAGAAACAATGACTTGGGAAGGGCCAGTAAATTCAGAAGGTTTTTTTCACGGGATGGGAATTGTTGATGAAGAAGGATTTTCAGCTATAGCTCAATATGAAAATGGTGTGGCTCATGGATGGTGGATGATTATGGAAGACTTCGATGTCCCAGATCCTTGGGGTGGATGGGCTTTGTTTGAAAATGGAGAAATAATTGAAACTGAGGATTTTGGCTTTTCATCATCAACAATAAAAAATCTTGAAGAAGTGAAAAAAGAACTTCATATTGAAGCTTTAGAAATGGAATTGAATTCAATACCTGCTACGGAAGATGATTTATCACGTGAAATACTTGACTCGATTACTTCAAAAAGAAGTATGAAATAAATCTAAAAGATGAGCTTTAAGATCAGTGCTATATTAATAGTAATTTTAAGCTCCTTTGTTCCTGATTCATTTTCTCAAGAACTATGTGAAAGTACCGTATATAAGGTTTATGATAATTTATTGAATTCAATTGGCAACACTAATCCTAGAGCTCCTGAATTATTAATAAAAAATAGTACAAGAAATCCAGCTGGTTATAATCCTCTAAAAAAGCAGATTTCTATAGAAAAAAAGGTTCTTGAAATATGCTTTTCTTTTGGAGCAGATTCATTAAATGCCTTATCCTTCATTTTAGCTCATGAATTAGGACATCATTATAGGCATCACGGATGGATGTCCCAGTATGCAAGTTTAGACTTTAGTAGGACTTTAAAAAGTCAGCATAGTACTCCTGAGCAAAGACAGGTATATGAAACAGAAGCAGATATATATTCAGGCTTTTATGCCCATATGGCAGGTTATGACGCTATGAAGGTGGCAGAATCATTTTTAGATTCCATTTATAAAAATTATTCACTGCCTAATGAGATAGAAAATTACCCCTCTCTTAAAGAAAGAAAAGCAATTGTATTAAATAACAAAAAGGAATTTGAGGAATTAAAAATAATATTTGATTTAGCTAATATTTTAATGTCTTCAGGAAACTACAGTTACGCTCAAGAATTATTCCAATACATATTAGATAAAGGATTTACTAGTAGAGAGATATATAACAACCTAGGTCTTTGTTATGTTTATGAAGCCTTGGAACTAAATATTGAATCAAAAGATTTTAATTTAATTTTTCCATTTAAATTAGATGTTAACTCACGATTAGTATCCCAAAGTTCTACACGTGGATATATGTCAACTTCCGAAAGAGCTAAATCACTCTTACATGATGCACAAAAGGAATTTGAGAAATCCATTCATTTAGATCCTGATTATTCTCTAGCTAAAGAAAATTTATACTATTCACAACTTGTCCTCGCATTTTTAGGAGAAACTCAGTCGTTAAATACAGATGAGATCTTGGAATTAGAAAATGTTTGTTCCGGTTGTGTTAATGGGTGTAATTACATTTTAAACAATAAATATGGTAAGGCAAAATCTACATTTAAAAACCATTCATCTAAATGCATAAAATGCAAAGTGAATCAAGATTTTAAAAAGAATACTTTAGAATTCACCTTGCCAGAAAAAACAAAAGAAGACGATTTATTTAATGATATTGACATGTTTTGTTTTGATTTCTCATTAACAGACAGTGATTTTTATGAGAAATTGACTGTTTCTTCAGTTGGTGTTGAAACTGTAAATGACATTAAAGTTTATAGATTAAAACGACGAATTAAAGGGAAAAGAACATGTGTGGGAATACAAGAAATAGCATCAAAAAATGAGGCGTATGAGAATAGTGTAGGTATTTATGTTAATGACCCGGAGAGTAAAATTCTTGAACATTATAAACAAATTAGGAGAATTGATGCATCCAGTCAGTCATATATTACAATTTTAGGCACCAATCTCACTTTTTTGCTTATTGATGGAGTGGTTAAAAAATGGTTCTATTTTATTGAAATGTGATGTTGAGGTTGCCTCATCAATATGTTACCGGTATACGGACAGTGCGAGTAAATCAATTTTACATAGTATTATTATTTGCGACATTATTTGCGACATTATTTGGGGCACAAATATTTGCTCAAACTGATGCTGGATGTCCAAGCATTGATATTGGGGAAGATCTCCAAATAGAGTGTGCAAATACTTGTGTAGACCTCACTGCCGATGTACTAGAAGTAGGAAATACAACAAGTTATCTGGTAGAACCTATCGATTATTCTCCATTTCTATTTAACCAAGGGACTCCTATTTTGGTTGGATTTGATGATGTTTGGAGTGAGCTTATTCCTATTCCTTTTGAGTTCTGCTTTTTCGAGAACTCATATAATGAGTTAGTGATTGGTGCGAATGGTGTAGTGACATTTGATACAGATTTCGCAAGCCCACCAAATTTTGACTTTTTCAATGGAAGTTATTGTGATTGGGAGTTTAATCTACCTATTCCAAACACAGCAAACACGCCATACAGAAATTCAATAAACGGTGCATATCATGATATCGATCCATCAATTTCTGGTAACATAAGGGTTGACGTTGTTGGTGTAGCTCCATGTAGAATTTTCATCATTAACTATGAGGACATACCTCACTATTCCTTCCCGACTTCGTTATGCAGTAGCACAACTACATCACAGCAAATCCTTCTGTACGAAACAACGAATGTAATTGAAGTAATTATTGAGAATAAACCCGTTTGTGCATCTTGGAATAACGGAAATGCTGTTATAGGAATTCAAAATGATGTTGGTACAGTAGGGTATGTTCCGCCAAATCGAAATACTGGTGAATGGTCTGCAACTAATGAAGCCTGGAGGTTTATTCCTTCTGGAAACGAAATCTATGATATTGAATGGTTTGACCAAGATGGATTGTCTCTTGGAAATGGAACAGAGGTGACAGTTTGTCCAAACATAAATTCAACGTACTCAGCGGAAGTTACATATACAGCTTGTGATGGGAGTCTAATTTCAGAATCTGATCAAATTAATATTACTCTCATCAATCAAGTTGAAAATTCAATAACAGAAATAAATTCTTGTGAGTCTTATTTATGGAACGGAATTTTATATAATTCGTCAGGTGTTTACACAGTTGAATCAACCAGCATAAATGGATGTGACTCTATAGCGACGCTTGATTTAAATATTTATGCATCTTCTGCTTCGTTTCTAATCGCAGAGGAGTGTAACGAATATTCTTGGAATGGAAATACCTATACTACTACGGGGACATATTTACTAGAGTTTCAAGATGTAAATGGCTGTGACTCAACAGCAACTTTAAGCCTTACTATTAATGAGCCAACTACGTCAACTACGGTAGTAAATAATTGTGAACCATATTTATGGAATGGAGATTTATATGAAGAAACTGGATCATATACATACCTGACCTTAAATAATAATGGGTGTGATTCTACAGCGACACTTGATCTTACGATTAACCCTTCTACTTCATCATTAACAACTATAAGCTCATGTGAACCTTATGAATGGAATGGATCTGTATATGACACTTCTGGATCATACTCGTTTCAAACTTTTAATGCAAACGGGTGTGATTCTATTGCTAATCTAGACTTAACCATTTCAGATGTGTCAACTTCATTTTCTACAGCAATTTCTTGTGAAGATTATATTTGGAATGGTGAAACATATACTACATCTGGTTTGTACGAATATCAGTTAATTGACATTAATGGTTGTGATTCAATCGCAACACTAGAATTGACGATAAATTCCCCATCAACATCGCTCACATTAGCATCTTCATGTACTGACTATTTCTGGAATGGAAACAATTATTCTTCGTCAGGAATCTATGAATATCAAACAGTAAATTCTAACGGTTGTGATTCTATCGCCTCATTAGAATTAACCATAACTCCTTCTACATCTTCAAACACAATTATAAGTGCTTGTAACGGATATGATTGGAATGGTTCTACTTACAGTAGTTCAGGTCAATATACATACCAGACGATTAACTCCAACGGATGTGATTCTATTGCAAATTTAAATCTAACAATAAACTTACCTACTTCTTCCATTTCTAATATTAGCTCATGTGTGCCAATTACTTGGAACGGAGAACTATATAATAACACTGGAGTCTATGATTACCTATTAACGAATGTGAATGGTTGTGACTCTTTAGCTACTTTGGATTTAGTTATTAATGAGAACCTAATCGACGAGACTTACACGGTTGTAAACAGCTGTGAAAAGTTTGTATGGAACGATGAGACTTATATAACAAGCGGAGACTATATGTACGTTTCAAGTAATCAATATGGTTGTGATAGTATAAGCTATCTTTCTTTAAACATTTATTCCAACTACATCTATGTCCCAACAGCTTTTACACCTGACAATGATGGAGTCAATGATGTCTTTAAAGCGGAATCAGAAACTTTGCAGGTCTTTGAATTAAATATTTACAATAAGTGGGGAGAGAAGATCTTTAAAACAAATAATTTGAATGAACCTTGGGATGGATCATACAAGAATGGGGATTATTTCTGTCAGGATGGAGTCTATACATGGCAAGTGAAATATCGCTGTAAAAGTGAGGTCTATGAAAAACGGGGCCATGTTACTCTCCTTCGATAGAACGAAAAACATTCTATCACCTCAAACCACTTTTCAGCTTTTTAGTTTTTAGCCAAGACTTCAATTTATTCTAGTCTTAGACTTGAAGATATGCAGAGGCAATGATTAACTTTCAGATTCAAAACCAATCTTATGAGAATAACCAAATCTGGCAGACTAGATCATCGATTTAAAGGAGCTGCAGAAGCAGAAGCAGAAGGGTTAATGAAATTATTCTTCTGTTTACCCATATACATCTTATTATACTTAGGATCAATTTTGATTTCGGGATATAATGGGCTTTTACCTTCTAATGTATGGTTGAATGACTACTTAAAAAACTTAAGCTTCACGGATAATAAAGTTTTGATTATATGTACTTCTATTTTTACAATAATATACTTTATATCCATATTACTGTCTGGACTTGAAACATTAAAAGATGTGTTATTTAAACCATTAATTAATTCCTTGTTTGTTGTTATTTCATGTGTTTTTAGCTATCGCTTTTTTAGTAGTATTTTCTCTTCTGATTCATTTTATGATGGAATCTCAAATTGTTTTTCTATTCCAGAAGATAATTCATATGGAAATCTATTGCTTATATACCTAATTATTTATTTGATAGTGATCACGTTGATGTTTATTCGTCTATTAATTAATAGGAAAATACAAAAAGCTTCACAAGATAAAATCAATCAACAGCTTGTTGAAATAAAAAAAACAAGAAAAAAATTTAACGAAATAATATCGAAAGATTTACACAAAAAGTAGTGATGTCGTTTTCTACTCATACAGTAAGTTCGGCTATCTCTTTGCTCTAAAAATCCTTTTAAGAAGCTAACCAAACCTATCCTACTCTAGTCTTAAACTTTAAGATATGCAGAGGCTATAGATTATCTTAAAGGTCTAAAATCAACTTATATGAATAAGAATCTACAGTATTTCGGATTAGTAACTTTCCCAGTGATTGCAATATCAATCTTTGTATTATTCTTTCTAATTGCAGCCTTTTGTTTTCCAGGATCAGAGTTTTCTCATCTCAATTATAAAGCTGACCGATACTCTCTATCACATAACTTTTTAAGTGCTTTGGGTCGATTCGAAAGCAGTAATGGTCAAACCAACCTGATTTCATGTATTCTATTTAATGGTAGTTTGGTCTTGATTGGGATTACTATTGTGAAGTTTTATAAAGGATTTAAGGAGTTCTTTTTCACTATAAAAGATTCACCTAGATCAATCATATTATCTAATTATACAAAACCAGTAGGTATGATATCAGGCCTGTTGTTTGCAGGAGTTGGATTGGTACCTCATGATTTACATCACGGAGCACATGTGTTTTTTGCTAATTATGCGTTTTTATCTCTTTTTGTTCTGAGCATACTTCACAGCATGACAATATATTCATCTAAGTATATATCGAATATATATGCAATAGGATATCTTGTTTTTTGTATCGTTCTATTAGTGTATGTCTACCTTATTTTTTTAGGTCCCAAGATTACTCC
>MDSV01096826.1_pt1 | contig 15231 bp, 15 predicted proteins | sample 810851 | NCBI WGS metagenome assembly MDSV01 (sample SAMN05326640, study PRJNA326480) | marine metagenome | isolation source: seawater | place: Atlantic Ocean: North East | collected 2012
CAACAATGCTTGGAATTGTTGGGGCAGGAGGTATTGGATATGAATTGCAATCTTCATTTAGAATGTTTGAGTATCAAAAAGTTTCAGCAATAATAATTATAATCTTTTTTACTATTTTTATAATAGATCACATATCTTCCTATATCCGCTCAAAAGTAAAATAAATTCATAACATCAATTACATTTTATATAGAATTGAAATTTTTTTTAACAATTCACTAGATAATTGATTTGTTGATTTTTTAAAATCATTTTGAATAATAATATCTGGAGATTTTGGAAACTCTGCTTTTAAATTTTTACCCACAATATTTTTGTAGCTACCTTTGTAAAAAAATTTTTTTCTTTTTTTTATAACAATTTTAATATCTGTTTTTATATATATTTCAATATAGTTATTAATATTTAACTTGTTCCATTTTCTAACTTTATCAAATAAACTTACCGTTGAAAAAATTACATTTATTCCATTATTAGTAATGTGTTTACAAAATTTTCCATAACTTAATGCATATTTTAATCTATTCTTTCTAGAAAATTTATTATAATTAAATAATTTTCTTAGATCATCGCCACTAATCGTTAAAGTATGACCATACCTTTCAGTGATTGTTTTTTTTATTGTTTCTGCAATAGTAGTTTTACCTGAACCGGATAAACCAGTGATCCAAAATAGGGTGCCGTTTTTAATGTTTTTTGACTTTTTCATTTCACTATATGGTTGTATATAAATTTATACTACTTCATGTTGTGTGCTATCTATCTTTCGCAAAATCACACTTTACTGTTCAACTTTTGAACGCTATTATTGTTCAATAATTGAACATATTTATATTATGAGAGATAATCAAGATCATTTTAACGTATTAAGAAAAATTAATAATAAGCCAAAGTCTACTCAAAGAGAATTAGCTGAAGAATTAGGATTTAGCCTAGGAAAATTAAATTATTGTTTAAAAGCACTAAAAAATAAAGGTTTGATTAAAATTAAGAATTTTGAACAAAATCCCAATAAACTTAATTATTTCTACGTTCTTACCCCGAGGGGGATTGGTGAGAAAACAAAACTTACATTAAATTTTATGAAGCAAAAAATGAAAGAGTATGACGAACTTAAGAAAGAAATTAAGGATTAGTTATGTGGATTATTGCTAAAATTAAATTAAAAAATTTAAATACATTCAAAAAAGAACTATCTCAGAAAATAGGAGAAGATTTAAAATTTTATATTCCAAAAATTGAATATCATAAATATTATGGCTCAAAAGTAAAAAGATTTGAAAAATTTATTCTAGAAAATTATATATTTTGTTATCATGAAAAATTTAAAAAAGATCAATCTATAAACGAAATAAAATTTTCAAAGGGTCTAGAATACTTTTTAGAAGGAAACAATCAACATCAAAATGAAATCGTAAAATTTATAGATCACTGCAAATCATATGAAAATAAAGAAGGATATATAACCCAACCGTTTTTTAAAACAATGATTAGTAAAAAAGCAAAGTTTATATCTGGCCCGTTTACTAATATGATTTTTGAAATTTTAGAAAAGCAAAAAAATAAACTAAAAATTTTAATTGGTAATATTGTAACCACGATACCTAATAAGGCTAATTATTTATATCGTCCTATTTAAATAAGTTTATCATGTTTTTTAAGTTAAAAGATTAAAAACGCAAAGTGCGGAGCGTTGGCTAAACCTGTAAATACCATTGTTATATAATAATTTAAAAAATAAAATTAAAAGACTTCCAAAAATTTGGAAATTTCTTGTATTGATTAAAAAGTATTTCATTATTTTATCTAGACTAAAAGATGTTTTAATGATGATGGTATTATTTAGTATTTGGCCGGAAAAAACATATTTATTCTCAACAAGAAAAGCACTACCTGGAAAAAAAAATAAATTTTTAAAAGAGCAAAGATCTATCACTCCATATAATTTAGTCCCAGATAAATCTGGGAATATACCAAAAATGAAAGAAATTAATATTATTGGAAGAGGATCTAGTTTTGATTTAAATAGTTTAAAAAAGTTGAATGGACCAATTTTTTTAGTTTCATTTTGGAACTCTTTAAAAATAGATAGTCAAGAAAATATATTTTATAAACATTATTTTTCATACGATACAGGAAAATTTGTTGATAATAGAGACACTATGAATAGCAAGGATTTAAGTGATTATTTTTCAATGCAAGAGAATTTAAAAGATTATAAAAATAAAAATATTACCTACATTATATCTCGTCCACGGGTTATTGAATTATTAAAAAGAAATGGTCATAATGTTTTAAGTATTAAAGTGCATACAATGAATAAAGAAGGAAGTTATTTATCATCAGAATCACCCGATTATTTAAAACTTATTGATAATGATAAGTGCAAAAGAATATCAGTAGAAGAAAAAATTTATAGAGGACCAATGCCCACAAACCATCCTGATTGGGCTCCAACAGGATCATTATTACCTTGCGTTTATGCCCTTTCATTTTACGCAGAAAAAATTAATATTTATGGTTGGGATAGCCATTTAAATTTTACACCTAACAATATGAGTTATCTGAGATTATTGGTAAATATGTATAATTATAAAGCTGATGTATTTCGTTGGAAAGCACAGTTTGAGCATGCATTAATAAACTTTTATTACGGATACCACTTGTCAAAATTGCCAAATATTAATATTTATGGGTATATGGGGCAATTAGATAAGCATAAAAGTTTGATAGACCGTATAGAGAAAGTATTATTTAATTAGTTTCCTAAAACCTAAATGCAAAATAATTTAAAAACCGAATCCCAATACTTTAATTTTAACAGCTTTTTACAATCAAAAGAAGGCATTGATATTTATTCATATACAGGTTGGAATGGATTAAGTGTCACTAAGTTTGTAATTTCAAAAGATAAGAGTTTGAGCAGTTCTTTTATTTATTCATGTTTCCCAGAGTTAGCGGCAAAAGGAAAAATATTTGTAGTCAATAAAGGCCACATTAAATTTGAGTCCTCAAATCAAGAAGTTTCACTTAAAGATTATGATGCATTAGATCTAGCATCAAATGAAAAAAATTATAAATTAAATTCTATAGATAGCACAACTATTTTTATGATTAGCGCAATCGGACTTAGCAACTTTAATGAAAAGACTATTTTTTTTAATTTTAAAAAGGATATAGAGGCAAGAAATCTTTGGGGAGGACAAATTATTTCAAGACCTTATGAAGGAAAAGGATTAACACTGGTATTATTTGATCTTAAACCTGGATTTAAGTTTGAAGACAAGGGTCACGCTAATGAACAGATAACATGGTTAGTCTCAGGAAAAATGGATTTTTATGCAAATGGTAAAAACAAAACACTTACCTCTGATATTGGAGTAGATATTGGTCCAAATCATATACATGGAGGTGTTTCAGGTGGGGCACTTGGTTATGATGCCTTTTATCCAAAAAGAGAAGAAATAAAATATAAAAAAGAGGAGATATAATGATAGCAGCGTTATTAATTGGTAGAGGTGGCAGCGTAGGACTTCCAAACAAAAATGTACATCCAGTTTTAAAAAGACCACTAATGGCATATCCTCTTTTAGCAGCGCTTAATTCTAAATTTGTAGATGAAATATTTGTTTCTACAGATTCAAAAAAAATTGAAAATGTTGCAATAGATTTGGGTGCTAATATTATAAAGCGTCCAGCAGAATTAGCCACTAGTGAAGCTGTTGTTGAAGACGTTCTTTCTCATGGTTATAAATACATTAAAGAAAATACTAAAAAAGAAATTGAATTTGTAATAGTTCTGATGTGCAATGCAGTTATGGTTTTGCCAGATACAATTGATAAAGGTATTGATGTGTTAAGATCAAATAAGGATATGGATTCAGCGGTTACCGTTTCAGATTATAATATGTTTAGCCCAATAAGAGCTAGAAAAATCGGCTCCAACGGTCTTTTAAATCCATTCATTCCATTTGATCAATTTAAATTTAAAGTAGATTCAAACCGTCAAAAACAGGATATTGTTTACTTTCATGATTGCGGAGTCTCCGTAGTAAGACCAAAATGTATTGAAAATATTAAAACAGGTCTTTTACCACAAAAATGGATGGGACAAAATATTTACCCCCTTACGCAGAGTGGAGGTTTAGATATTGATTATGCTTATGAAATGCCGATAGCAGAAAATTGGCTAAAGGATAAAGGGTTTACAGAAGAAAAACTACCTTACAAAATAAGAAAAAACAAATTTTAAACTATTTTTTTAGTAAAATATTAATTTCCTAATAAAATGAAAAATATTAAACTTTTAGACTGCACATTGAGAGATGGGGGTTATTATAACCGTTGGGATTTTTCCAAAAATTTAATATCTGATTATCTTAGTTGTATGAAGGATTGCTCAGTAGATTATATAGAACTTGGATTTAGAACTTTAAAAAATGTTGGTTTTAAAGGAGATTGTGCTTATTCAAAAAATGAGTTTATTAATAGTATTATAAAGTTTTCAGAACCAAAAGTTGGTATAATGATTAATGGTTCTGAAATCTTAAATAATTATCAATATTCTCAAAAAAACGCAGAAACTCTTTTTTCATCTGAAATAAAAAGTAAATTAAAACTTGTAAGAATCGCATGTCACTATGATGAAATAAATAAAATTCTTCCAATTTGTGATTACTTAAAGAAAAAAAATTATACTGTTGGTATAAATTTAATGCAGATTTCTGAAATAAATTCTTCAAAAATTAAGGAAATTGCTAAAACGTTAAATAACGCACCAATAGATGTATTTTATATTGCTGATAGCTTAGGAGCTTTGCATGAAGAAAAATTATTAAAAATACTTGAATGTATTAAGAGCAATTATAAAAAAGAAATAGGGATTCACGCTCATGATAATATGGAAAAAGCATTATCAAATTCTATAACTGCAATTGATAATGGCGTAACTTGGGTTGATTCTACTATTAATGGAATGGGAAGAGGGCCTGGAAACGTAAAAACAGAAATTGCTTTAATTGCATTAGACAAGTATAGAAATAAAAAATTTGACATCAAAAAGCCAATCCAACTAATTGATAAACATTTTGCTGATCTCAAAAATCAGTATAAATGGGGAACAAATCCATACTATTATTACGCTGCAGAAAATAAAATTCATCCAACTTTCATACAAACTATACTTGAGTATAACAAATATAGCCCTGAAGAAATAATTTCAAAAATTAAATTTTTATCACAGCAAGATTCTAGAAAGTTTTCTAACGCTTTACTTAACGAAAACGTAGGGTCGAATAAACTTTTCCCTGGCACATGGAACCCAAAAGAAGAAATTAAAGATAGAGAAGTTTTGATTTTAGGAAACGGGCCATCTATTAAAAAATATAAAAAAAAACTTGAAAAGTATATTAAAAAAAAGAATCCTTTTGTTATTGCTTTGAATATTGAAAAAAGTATTAATGAAAAACTAATTAACTCAAGAGCAGCGTGTGTGCCTGTCAGAATCTTTTCTGATCACACAAGCTATAAAGAATTTAAACAAAATTTTATTTTACCATTTTCTGCTCAAAGCCCAGAAATACAAAAAAACTTAAAAAAAGTTAAAACTAAAAATTATGGATTTCTAAGTAAAGGAAAAAATTTTGAATTTTTTGATACTTATGCTACGTCACCTTATATGTTTGCTTTAGCTTATGCATTAGCTATAGCAAATAGTGGAGAAGCCAAAAGTATTTTACTAGCAGGTATAGACGGTTACATAAATAATGATGCGTTAAATTCAGAAATGAATGAGTTAATTAAATCTTATTATAAAAATAAAAAATCAATAAAAGCTGTTTCAATTACACCCACTAAGTACAAAATAAAAAATAAGTCAGTTTTTTGATTTTAATATTAAAGCTCCGATTATAATGACAACAAAAAATATAAAAAAAATTATTTGGATTTTTGTATTTTCTTTATTATTAATTTTTGCCATTATTTATAGATTTGAGATAATGTATTACACATCTACAGCCTTAGGGTATGATAAAAATAAAGCAGAAAAAAATTCTTTTTTATTTTCTTATAAAACTTTTGAAATTAGCAAAGTAAAGTTAAGAAACGTTTTTAATCCAAAATGGCAAGAAGAAGAAAAATTAGAATTTGCGCTTAAAGCAAAAAAAAAATTTGTTAAAAAAAATTTTGAAAAAATTAACTCAACAGATAATAAATTTTTCTTAGAAGTGTTTGATGATCCAAAAATAAATATTACATATCAAAATGATGAATTAAAATATTCTAATGTTTGGAAAAATAAGTATCCAAAAAAAATCTGGGATATTAATATGTCTAATAATACAATTTTGGATAAAGCTACTCTAAGCAAAGAGTCAAAAGCTGTTCAGGTATCACCAAAAATATGTGGAGAAAAACTTGTTTATGCTAGGCTAGATGGCACTATTGGAGCTGTTGATTATAGTACTGGAAAAAGATTATGGCATAAAAAGTACGGAAATAAAGATGCTCTTTCTATTCGAGGTTTTTTTTGTGATTACAATGAAGAGTTAAAAACTAATATTATTATTTTACCGACAGGCTCAGGGGTTTATTGCATTAATTTATTAGATGGCTCATTGTTTTCTGAAAGATGTGGAGGAAAAAAAATGGGTGTTTTTGAGAGCAGAGTTAGTCCTCAACTAGAAGACAAGATTGTTTATGTTGCGACAGTAAAACCATCTGGGCTTGAAGCTTATGATTTTATTTCAGGGAAATTATTGTGGCGTAAAGACTTCGAGGTAGGAAAATCTTTTGTTGTTGGGGAAGGATCTAACCCATGGAGTAATTTTATAATTGATAAGAAAAAAAAAATTATATTTATTAACATAGGTAGCCCTAGTGATAGGTTTGCCCTAAGAAGTCTAGATCATTATAAATTTTCAGGATCTCTTCTTGCTCTAGATTTAAAAAAAGGAAATATTATTTGGCAATTTCAAGAACATAAAAAAGATACGTGGAATCATGATTTGGTCGGACAACCAATTCTTTCTCCAGTTAAAGTTAATGGAAAAGATGTTATAATAACATTGTCAAAATCTGGAAGTTCTTATTTCATTGATAGAGATACAGGATTATCAGTTTTTCCAATCGATGAAAAAAAAATTTCCTTTGCTGGATTTAATTATACTTACAAAAAATCTATTTTTCCTGAGTCGTTTTTAGATACAGAGTATTATAATTATCTTGGAACTAATTGCAAAGACTGTGATTTAAACACTACAATTTTTGGACAAGTGCCTACAGTCTTGAAAACTAAAAGAGTATTTGATGGTTACCTTGGTGGATTTCAATGGCCTGGAGCATCTATAGATTATAAAAATAATTATTTAATAGTAACAAGCAATCATAACTTTATTGTTGAACAATATCACGATATTATTCCTAGCTCATTATCTGAGTTACCAAAAGATAAGCTAGTACAAAAATGTACCGGTTGTCATAATAGTGCTGGAAATGTAGAGTTTAAGAAAAAAGTGATAGTGCCTAGTTTATTTTTGACTACTAAAATATATGAATTAGACTTACTGAATCGTTATCTTAAAAAAAATCAATTCCATAAAAAAATAGAATTTACCGATAAGGAATTAACTAATGCTTATAAAACTTTAAAAAAATATGACAATCACTTGCTAGAAAACAAAAATTATAAATATTTTGTTTCTCGCAGCAATACAAATTTAAATAAGAAAAGAGATAAAAAACTTAAAAGACTATCTCTAGGAAAAATTACTGCAATTTCATTAAAAGATGGAAAAATAGTTTGGCAAATCCCGGCAGGTACTTACAAATTAAACGAAAATGAAACTATAATAGGCTCACAAAATTCAGCTGGCGTGACCAGCGATGGGAAAGAAGGAGGTGTTAGCTTCTTTACAGGTTCTTATGATAATAAGGTTTATGCAATTAATAATGCTAATGGTAAATATTTATGGAGTGATGAATTGATTGCAACAGGATCTGCTTTACCTTTAATTTATGATAATGGCCGAGAAAGATGGATTTTTTTCGTAGCTGGTGGCAGAAATCCACCCGAGAGTCGCGCTAATAGCATCGTCGCATTTATGCAAAAAAATATAATAAAATAACAGCATTTCTCCAATAAAATAGAAAATTAAAAAAATTAAAATCTTAAAAGTATTATGCCTAGTAAAAATAAAATAAAACAAGAAAAATATGATCTTTTTCAAAAGAGATGGTTTAAAGCCAAAAAAAAAGTTTTATATACTGCGCCAAAAAGTTTACCTAGAGAAATATTACAAAAAACATTTTTAAATATTTTACTAAAAGTGTTTCCCAAAAAATTTTTTAATTATAAACATAAATTTAGATTGTTTTTAAACAAAAATGTAACAAGTTTTTTATTTATTTTATATTGTTATTACTTAAAAATCATTTTTCCAAAATATATTAGAATACCTTATAGACATATTTATGCATTACATACGCTATCTAAATTTTTAAAAATTTTAAAATTAAAAAAAATAACTTTTTTTTTAAATGGCGGAACACTTTTAGGTGCAGTACGCCAAGGCTCTTTTGCAGGGAGACCGCAGGATGTAGATTTAGGCATAAAAGAAAATGATCTTAAAAAATTGCTAGATTCTTTTTCTTTATTAAAAAAACATGACGTATTATCAATACGATATTATAAGGATTTGGGGTTTAAAAAAATACCTGGTAAAGCAATAGAAAGAATACAATTTTTATATCGTTTCATAATCATTGATGTTGCCGTGTATAAAAAAAAAGTTTCAGAAAAAAAAGTTGTGTGGTACACAAAATGTGAAAGAGGATATAACAAAAATATTTTTTCTTTTCCAATAGAGCCATTGTCGACCACAACCCTTTATGATAAGAAATTTTTCTCACCAGCTAATCCAGAAATATATTTAAAAAAGAAGTATGGAAAAAAATGGGCAATTCCAGATAAAAAACAATTTTTTTGGATTAATAAAAAAAATCTAGAAAATAAAAGTTTTTAAATTAATGAATTTAGCTATTAAAATTAAATTATTTATTAACAAACAAATTTTAGATATTAAAAATTTTGGTACAGCCGAACTTTTTAGAAAATTTTATCTATTTATAAATTTTCTTAAAATAATTTTAATGGATTTTTTGGCTATTTTACCCTGTATTATAATCCGCATATTAAGTCCTTTCGTTATAATAAGAATAGAGAAAATACCTTCTGCAAATTTTGGTGATTTTAATTTATATCCAGCAATTTATTATTGTAACAAAAAGCTTGGTATAGATCAGCCAAAAAAAAAATGTATAGATTTAGTTTATATACATTACAATGATAAAGTTTTTAATAAGCAGCTTGCTATAATGTGGAAGAGAAAATTAAAATTTTTCTCTGGTTATTTCCTAGATCCTATAAGTAGAGTTAATAAACTATTACCAGGTTGGGAAAAACATACCATTAAAACTCTTTATAGTAAAAAGAGAGAAATTGGCAATTTATTTGAAAAGTGCAAAACAATAGAATTTAATAAAGATGAAGATGAACGTGGTAAACAAATTTTAAATAAATTCGGATTAACAAAAAATGATAAATTTGTTTGTTTTGCTATTAGAGATGGAGCATATCAATTAAAAAAAATTTCAAAAAGATATAGAGATTGGTCTTATCAAGATTTTAGAAATTTTGAGATTGATAAGTTTATGATGGCAGCAGAAGAGCTTGCAAGCAGAGGATATTATGTTTTTAGAATGGGCGTAGTTACAGAAAAAAAATTTAAATCAAACAATAGTAAAATAATTGATTATGCAAATTCGAACTTACGTAGTGATTTTATGGATATTTATTTAGGAGCCAAATGTACTTTTTGCGTTGCAACAAATTATGGATTTGATGCCCTTCCAAATATTTTTAATAAACCGATAGTAATGTTGGGTTTACCACTTGGAGACTTAAGAACAAATAATGAAAAGTTTATTATAATGACAAAACATCACGTATTAAAAAATGAACAAAGGAAACTATCGTTATCAGAAATTTTTTCACTGGGGTTAGCTTTTTCTTTTAATAGTAAGGACTTTGAAAAAAAAGGAGTTGAGTTAGTTCACAATTCCCCGGAAGAAATAAAAGATTTAGTTTTAGAAATGACAGATTTTATTGAATTTAACAAAACATTAAGCAAGGAAGAGGAAGATCTACAAAAAAATTTTAGATACTTGTATGCACTTAATTTTAAACGTTTCGAACATCAGGTTAAAAAAACAACTAATAATGTTAGTAGCAAAATTATGTCACGATTTAGCACAAAGTTTCTTAAAGATAATAGAAGTTGGTTAAACTAAAATATGAAAAATAAATTTTTGGTCCTAGGAAGCAATTCATTTTCAGGTTCAAATTTTATCAACTTATTGTTAAAAAAAAATTGTGAAGTGGTTGGAATAAGTAGATCCGATGAGTATAATGAAATTTATTTGCCTTATAAAAAATCATTAAATCTTAAATCATTTAAATTTTTTAAAATAGATATAAACAAGGATTTAAATAAAATTTTACAAGTTGTAAAAAAATTTAAACCTAAATATGTTGTGAACTATATTGCACAGGGAATGGTTTCTGAAAGTTGGCTTAATCCTGAAAATTGGTATAGCACCAATATAGTAGCCCAAGTAAAATTATATAAAAAATTATCTAATTTTAGATTTATTAAAAAATTTGTTCATGTCACTACACCAGAAGTATATGGATCTCAAAATAGTACCATTACGGAAAATTTTAATTTTAAACCAAGTACTCCGTACGCCATTTCTAGAGCCGCTACAGACACACATCTAAAAAAATTTTTTGAAAACTTTAAATTACCAGTAACTTTTACAAGAACGGCAAACGTTTATGGTCCTCACCAGCAGTTATATAGAATTGTTCCAAGAGCTTTATTATTTTCAAAGCTTGATAAAAAAATTAAGCTTCATGGAGGAGGTCTTTCAAAAAGGTCTTTTATATATATTGACGATGCATCAGAAGCTACATATTTAGTCTCTACAAAAGGTAAAGCAGGTGATACCTACCATATAGCAACGAATAAAATTATTTCAATAAAAACGTTAGTCAAAAAAATTTCGAAAATTACAAAAAAGAAATATTATAATCTAGTAAACAACACTAAAGATAGAGTTGGAAAGGATAAATCTTATAATCTAAATTCAAAAAAAATTCGTAAAGAGCTGCATTGGCAGGACAAAACAGACATTGATACTGGACTTGCCAAAACTTTACTGTGGATCAATAATAATATTACTAAACTAAAAAAAGAAAAACTAAATTACATACATAAAAAATGAAACATATTTTGATTACAGGGGGCTGTGGTTTTACAGGAACATTACTTACAAACGATTTAATAGATTTAGGTAACAAGGTTACCGTTGTAGACACACAGTGGTTTGGAAATTATTTAAGCCCTCGAGATAATTTAAAAATAATAAAATTAGATATAAGAAAGCATAACGAATTACCTTTAAAGGGAGTCGACGCAGTTATTCACCTGGCAAATATTGCAAATGATCCAGGTGTAGAATTAAACCCTAAGCTTTCTTGGGAAGTAAATGTGCTCGCAACACAAAAATTAGTAGAAAATTCAATAAAAAATAATGTTAAACAGTTTATATTTGCGAGCTCTGGGAGTGTATATGGAATTAAAAAAGAGATAGAAGTTACTGAAGATTTATCTTTGGTTCCAATATCGACGTATAATGAAACAAAAATGATCGCTGAAAGAGTGATAAAAAGTTATGAAAATGAAATAATATTTCACTCTATAAGACCTGCAACAGTATGTGGTTTTTCACCACGTATGAGATTAGACGTAAGCGTAAATATGTTTGCTTTTCAAGCTTTAAAATCTAAATCTATATCGGTATTTGGGGGTAACCAAATCAGACCAAATATTCATATTCAAGATTTAATAAATGTATATAAACATTTTATTTCAAATCCAAATTTACCAAGTGGATTTTATAACGCGGGATTTGAAAATTTAAAAATTATTGATATTGCAAAAAAAGTTGCCAAAATAATTCCCGCAGAAATAGTTGTTACCAAAAATGAAAACGATCCAAGATCTTATAGACAAAACTCCGATAAATTAAAATCAACAGGATTTGAAAAAAAATATTCTATTTCTGATGCAATTAAAGAAATAAAAGAAAAGTATGAAAGTAAAAAATTTGTAGAATCAGTTGATTGTTATACCGTAAAAAAAATGAAGGAATTAAAATTATAAATATGGGACAAGAAATAAACCTTCTAGCAAGTTACCCAAAATCAAAAAGGAATATTCTTGAGCGTGAGAAAGAAAAATCTAATAAAGACAGAAAAATAGCCCGTAAGTTCGGTAAAGATTTTTTTGATGGTGATAGAAAGCATGGATATGGAGGTTTTGTTTATAATCCAAAATTTTGGCAACCAGTAATTAAAGACTTTAAAAAGTATTGGAATTTGAATTCAAATAGTTCAATTTTAGATGTTGGTTGTGGCAAAGGTTTTATGATTTATGATTTTATTAAATTGATCCCTGGTATTAAAATTAAAGGAATAGATATATCAAAATATGCAATTGACAATGCAATTCCAGAAATAAAAAAAAATGTTAGAGTTTGTAACGCAATGAAATTGCCTTTTCCAGATAACTCATTTGATGTAGTAATTTCAATAAACACTATTCATAACTTAGATAAAAAAAAATGTATGCTCGCTCTTAAAGAAATTAGTAGAGTAAGCAAAAAATATTCGTTTATTACTGTAGATGCGTACAATAATAATGAGGAAAAAAAAAGAATGTTTGCTTGGAATTTAACAGCCAAGACAATAATGGCAGTCAAAGATTGGAAATTATTCTTTAAAAAAGCACACTATCAAGGAGATTACTTTTGGTTCATCCCATAAAAAATAAAATTATACTAAATCTTTACAAAGCAATGTATAGGATAAGATCTGTAGAAGAAGAAATATCTAGCAGATATTCAGAATCAAAAATGAGATGCCCAACTCATTTGTCCGTAGGCCAGGAAGCTATTTCCGCTGCCTTTTCTGAAGTGACTTCAAAAAATGATTTTGCAGTTAGTTCTCACCGATGTCACGCACATTACCTAGCAAAGGGAGGCAACCTCAAAGCAATGATAGCTGAAATTTATGGAAAAAAAACTGGTTGTTCGAAAGGTAAAGGAGGATCGATGCATTTAATCGATCTATCTGTAAATTTTATGGGATCTTCTGCTATTGTGGGAAATAGTATTCCTACGGGAGTTGGTTTAGGATTATCTGCAAAAATAAAAAAAACAAAACAAGTTAGTTTTATTTTTTTTGGAGATGGTGCAGTTGAAGAAGGTGTTTTTTACGAATCAGTTAATTTTGCAGTAATAAAAAAGTTACCGGTAGTGTTTATATGTGAAAACAATTTATATTCAGTTTATAGCCCCATGTCAGTTAGACAACCCGCTAAAAGAAGTATATTTAGAATGGTTAAAGCAATGGGAATAAAAGCTTTTAAGTGCGATGGCAATGATGTTTTAGGTGTTTATAAACTTATAAACAAAGTAACAAAAGATGTTAGAAAAGGTAATGGACCTTATTTCCTAGAATTTCCAACATATAGATGGCTTGAACACTGCGGTCCAAATTTTGATAATAATATAGGTTACCGAACTGAAGAAGAGTTTAAAAAATGGAAAAGGAAAGAACCAATTAAAAGATTGGAAAAAAGACTTGACCATAGATCGTGCCGAAAACTGAAAAAAATTCACAAAGATACTAAAAAAGAGATCGCTAAAGCTTTTGAATTTGCAGAAAAATCTAAATTTCCAAGTCAGTCTGACGCATATACAGGTGTTTATGCACAAAGTTAAAAGAATCACATACGCAGCTGCAATCAACGAAGCTTTACATGCCGCAATGAAAAAGGATAAAAACATGTTGTGTTATGGTTTAGGTGTCACAGACCCAAAAAATGTATTTTCTACTACAAAAAATTTAGAAAAAAATTTTGGTAAAGAAAGAGTATTTGACATCCCAACTTCTGAAAATGCTATTACAGGAGTTTCTATAGGAGCTGCACTCAACGGCGTCAGGTCTGTTACGACCCACCAACGCTTAGATTTTTTTTTATTAGCAATGGATCAATTGGTAAACTCAGCAGCAAAATGGAATTATATGTTTGGTTCTATTAAATCTGTTCCAATAACTATAAGGTTGATTATGGGGAGAGGATGGGGTCAGGGACCAACCCATTCACAAAATCTTCAATCCTGGTTTAACCATATACCGGGTTTAAAAGTCGTAATGCCATCATTTGCTGAGGATGCTAAAGGATTATTAATTTCATCAATTTTTGACCCTAATCCAGTAGTTTTTTTAGAACACAGATGGCTACACAAAACTAGCTCAATGATAAAAAAAAATAATTATAAAGTAAAAATTGGTAAGGCAAAAATTTGTAAAAAGGGGAAAGACGTAACAATAGTAAGTATGTCCTATTTAACCTTGGAAGCTTTGTCTGCCGCCAAGTATCTTGATGCTAATTTTAATATTAAAGTAGAAGTTATTGACCTTAGAACAATAAAACCGCTAGATTGGAAAACTTTATTTAATTCTGTAAAAAAGACAGGAAAACTAATAGTGCTGGATAGTGGTTTTACCACAGGATCTGTCGCTGGGGAGATAATAGCAAAAATATTAATAGAAAAATTTAATTACATCAAAAGTCCTCCTATAAGATTGGCGATGCCAGATATACCAGAACCAACTAGCCCAGCGTTAACAAAAAATTTATACATTTCATCAATAAACATTATAGAATCAGTTTTTAAGGTTTTAAACAAAAAAATAATTTTAAATAAAACAAAACTAGAAAAAGATTTAAATTACCCTAAAGATCATGATATTCCTGGAAAGTTTTTTGAAGAACCATTTTAAATTATATGAATTATAAAATAAAAAATAAGTTTGCATTGGTAACTGGAGCAAGTCGAGGTATAGGGCAAGAAATTTGTAAAACTTTAGCAAAAGAAGGAGCAAAAATTATTGCATGTTCGAGAAATAAAAAAGATTTAAAGAAATTAATATCATCTTTACCAAATGAAAAAAATCATATTATGATAAATATTGATTTATCCAAAAAAATAAATATTTCGAAACTTGTAAAAATAATTAAAAATAAAAAAATTTACCCA
>MDSV01157816.1_pt1 | contig 15231 bp, 14 predicted proteins | sample 810851 | NCBI WGS metagenome assembly MDSV01 (sample SAMN05326640, study PRJNA326480) | marine metagenome | isolation source: seawater | place: Atlantic Ocean: North East | collected 2012
TGAATTAGCAGCACAACATAATCGTCTTACTACTTTTTGTGCTTTTCTTTTAAATGAAGTAAATGGATTAAAAAAAGAATTAAGTTCAATTAAAGGTGGTGATATTAATACAACTTCGTTAAATGAATTAAGAAATTCTGGATCACAACAATCAACATCAAATTTTTCAGAATTAAAAGCAGAAGAAATTTTAAAACAATTATCTATTAATAACACTGAAATGTAAAAAAAAAAATATAAATAATAATATATAATGAAATTTTTGTTTCTTTTTTTTTATATGTTAATATGTAATATTAATTTTACCGAACCCTTTTTTTTAAATAAGGGTTATTTTAAAAGATTCGTTATGTCTAACAAAGAAAAAAACATAGACGATATATATTTAAATTACCTGAAAGATTACAATAAACTGGATGATAAAGATAATAAATATGGTGGATTATTGGGTAGTAATATTAACAAAAATAATTTTAAAATATTTAAAAAAAACTATGATAAAATTGACGAATTAAATAAAGAATTATCTGAAAATAAAAATACATTTGAACTTGGATTTAATTCAGATTTTGATAATTATTTATATAATGATCCTGATCCAAATTTAATGAATAAAGTTATTCCGAGAAATTATAAATTTAAGAAATCATATGAAAAATATATTAAAGATCCATTTTTATATATAAGCAAATTTTTTTTTTTAAAAAAAGAATTTAGTTGGAATAACACAGATTTTTTATCACCAGTTAAAAACCAAGGTAGATGTGGATCATGCTGGGCTTTTGCTACAACAAATGCTTTAGAGACTTATATGCGTTCATTAAATTATACAATTGATAGATTATCAGAACAAGAATTAGTAGATTGTTCTTGGCAAAATTATGGATGTAATGGTGGTTTTATGCATAAAGCTTTCGATTTTATAATTGAAAACAAAGGTTTAGTATCTGATAAAGAATATCCTTATAATGCCAGGACAAATAAATGTAGAATTCCAAAAGTTGATAATATTCATCATAACAATACAGATAGTTGTTGCGATAAAGATTCATGTGATTGTAATAATTGTTCATTAGATGATGAAAATAAAGAATTATTGAATTTAAATAAAGTAAATGGATCTTATTTAAAAGAATATGAATTTACAATACCAAAATCAGTCATTGATAGAATGTTATCATTAAAAATTTCACCTATTACCATAGCAGTGGATGCTAGTTCAATATATTTTAGATATTATAAAAGTGGTGTAATTGATATTGAAACAAATAGTACGCAACAATTAAATCATGCTGTTTTATTAATAGGTTATGGTTTTGATGAAAATGGATTATATTGGATCATTCAAAATTCATGGGGAAAAGAATGGGGGGATAATGGATTTTGTAAAATAAGAGTTAAAGATGGAGATGGTATATTATTAAGTAATATTTATGGTGTTTATCCGTCAAAAATATAAAATTATTGAATTAATTCTTTTACATTTTTTAAATTATATTTTTGTAACCATTCTTCGTAAAAATAGCATTTTTCATAATATTGATAATTGAATAATAATTCTTCATTAATTTCAATATCTTTATTTGTTTTTACGTGTAATATATTATTGATTGTTATATAAAATAAATTATTATTTTTTGAACTATTTAAATGATTACTATAACTATTTAAATAAATTTTATTATTTTTAATAGCCATAAACCATGACATATATTTTCTAATATCAGATTTTGATAATATTTTAAAAGAATCAAAATAATTTACTAATTTTTCAATATCATTAATATTTTCAAAAAATATTAAATAATTTTTTTTAATTGATTCTTCATAATTATTCAAAGCTAATTCTATATATTTATCGACATGAATAAAGTTATTTATAATTTTAAATGTAGAATTTTTTGGTATAAATTCTAATGAAAATAATCCTAATCCAGCATTAGGAATATTTGATTTTCTAACTTCTACTTTATAATTTATATCAGGTTTATTTTTTTTTCTTTCCCAGAAAAATTGACTTATGCTCATATATAATTATATATTATTAATATCTTCAATATTTATTACTTTATTCATATATGGAATTATTTCTTTATCATGGGTAATAACAATTAAAGTTTTATTTTTACATTCATTTATAATTAAATTTAACACTTTTACTCTAGTATTACTATCTAAACCTGCTAATGGTTCATCAAATATAATTATATTTCCATTTTTTGATTTTAATATTCCTCTAATTAGAATTATAATTTTCTGCATACCTAATGATAAATTAGATCCTTCAAAATTTACATCTTGATAAATACCATCTTTTAATCCTGAAAATATAATTTCTAATTTATATTTTTTAAGTAAATTTATTATATATTTATCATTAAAATTATTACCGTATTTCATATTGTCTATTACATTTGTATCAATCATATTTGTTTTTTGGTTAATATATACAATTTTATTTCTTATATAAGTAGTATTAATATTTTTTAAATTGATGTTATTAATTCTTATTAGACCATCATAACTATGTAACTTTAATAATAACTTACACAATGTTGTTTTACCATATCCAGATCTACCAATTATAGCAGTTTTTGATTTATCTTTTATTTCTAAATTTAAATTTGATAATATTAATTTTTTTTCATTATATCCAAAATTTAAATTATTAATTTTTATATCAAATGATTTTAGATCTTTAATTGAATTTTTTTTATTAATTTTAGATATTTTTTTTAAAAATGGTATATTATTTTGACATTTTCCAAGATTTCTAATAAATGCATCAATATTACTATTAATTTTTAATATTGTTGAGGAAAAATATAATAAACATAAAATAAATAATGTTTTATTTTTTATATTATTATTTAATGAAGAATTAACAACTAGTATAATAAAAATAAATAAATTAATAATTAAATATGTTTTTAATAAATATACTTCTTTTAACCCTTTTGATTGTTTATTTTTATATTTATTGAAATTATTAAAATTTATATTTTTTTCTTTATTTTCTTCATTATTAATTAAAGTATTCAGTAGATTATTTAATTGATTATTAATTTTATCATAATTATTATAATATATTTCATTTTGCTCAATTTTATTTTTAATAATACTTTTAAATTTATATATTGTAATTAAAATAGTTGTAATTAAACATAATAACATAATTAATCCAAGTTCATAATGTAAATAAAATAATATACATATAATTGTAAATAATATAATGAAAGTAGGTAATATAAAATTAGCATACAATAAAAATAAATCACTCCATTGACTTGTAATTGTAAATATTCTTGTAATAGTTGAACCAATTTTTATATTTTTAAAATTTTCACCAATATAATCATATAAACAATTAATAAATTTGTTTCTATTTAATTTAAGATTCTCTGATGCTATTGATGACTCCAAATAATTTTTATAATAAGATATAATTGAAAATATAATAGCATAAATGACAATATACAATAAATATTTATTTTTATTATTAGTTTTTTTTATATTTACTATATAATTAAAAATAAATATTAATCCAAATGTTTCTAACATATAATGAATTATTGTTAGTACAATAAAAATATTGACATTTAATTTATGATTTTTTAAATAATCACCAAAATAAGTATTAATTAATTCTCTCATTAATTATTACAAATATAAAAAAATTAATTTAATACTTTTCATCAATTATTTTTTTTAATGTTTGACTACTTATATTTATATCCTTTTTCTTTAGTTCTTTGATAGTAATCGAAATTTGATTTTTATGTTCTCTTAATTCATCATATAAAGATTTAATTATTTTTAATTGCGAATCATCGTATTTTTTTTTATTATTTTTAACTTTTTGTACATATTCATAATCCAATATTTTACCATGACTACTTTCTTTATATCCATATATTTTTAAACAACCATGATGTACTTCATCGTGATGTTTTTTACATAAAATAACTAAATTTGATAATTTGTTTCTAAATTTATTATAATCATCAAATTCATTTTGTTCAATTATATGATGGGTATCCAAATTATTTTCTTTTTTTCCGCATATACTACATTTTTCTACAAATAATTTGTTATTATAGTTAGACCTTTTATTTTCAAGTATTTTATCTTGTATATTTAAAATTTTATTTCTAATTTTTTTTGAATTTTTAATAAAATCATCATCATCAATTACAAAATTAGCTATTTCAATTCCGTAATTTGTATCTCCAGGTCCGTCTAATAATTTTCTACCATAAATAATTTTATCATCTTCATAAGATATACTTAAATGTTTAAAATGAATTCCTTTTAAATTGTTGATTTCTTCTAATTCACTTAATTTATGAAAATGTGTAGCCATTATAAAACAAACATCATTTTGAAAAAATCTAAGTATTGATGAACTAACAATTGATAATGCTGAAGTTTGCTCAGTACCTTTACATATTTCATCACCCAATACAATTGAATTAGAATTACTATATTTTAATATTGATCTTAATTCATCCATTTCTACAACAAATGATGACATTCCTTTAAAAATATTATCATCACCATTAATTCTAGTAAATATTTTTTTATAGGGAAAATATACAAAAGATTCACATGATACATAAAAACCTATTTGTGCTAATATTATATTACATCCAATAGCTTTACTTAAACTACTTTTACCTACACCATTAACACCATATAACAATATTCCTTTATTATTTTGTGTATCTAAAGAAATATCATTTGATACGTAATCATAATCATCTTGAATAATTTCTATGATTGGATGTCTTAATTTATTACTTTCAAAATAACTTTTGTTATCATATTTATTTATTATAACAGGCTTACAATAATTATATTCTAATGAACATTTAGCACCACATTTTATAAAATCTAAATTCATTATAAATGATGCTAAATCTTCAAATAAAATACTGTATTTTTTATATGTTTTATTAATAAAATCTAAATATTTTTCTTTTGTTAAACTTTTAATTTTTTCTTTATAATATATCAATGATTGACTCATTTTATTTAATTCATCACTGTAAATTTTAATATTTGTTGAAGTGTATTTTTTTGTTTCATAAATATTTTTTAATTCAGGATTTTTATTTAAATTTTCAAATAATATTTTACTTCTTTTTTGTGTCGTATATAAAAAATATCCATCCCTTTCATTATTTTCCATTTTAACATATTCACTATTATTTTCAATTAAATTTGATAATTGTTTCATTTTTTCATTGAATGAATCATAAATTCTATTTATATTATCTTGAATTTCATCTATTTCATTATAAATACCTTTTTTAAAAAATGATCCGTATATATTTTGTAAATTATATTTACCACATTCATTTATATCTAAATTATCATTATAATAATTAATATATTCATGAAATTCATTAAATTTATCATTATTAAAAAAATAATCTTCTAAGCTAATGTCATCTTTTATATTATTTATAATTTTTTTTATATTTTCATATGTATAATGTAAGTTAAGGAACTCATAAGGATGTAATTTTTCTATTGACATTTTACGATGAATTCTTTCAATATCAATAACTTCATTTAATAAATTCTCTGTTTTGCTAAGACAATTTTTATTTATAAATTCTTCAATTAAATTATATCTTTTATTTATAATAGTAATATCTGTAAGTGGATTATGTATAATATATTTTAAGTATCTTTTACCCAAAGGAGTTGATGTTTTATCAATAATATGAAATAATGATTTATATTTATGATTTTCATGATTATTAACACTAACAATATTTAATTGATATAAAGCATTGTGATATAAAATTAAATGCTTATCATATATCCAAAATTCGGGTTTTTTTATTTTATAAATGATGTTTTCATTATGTTCATAAGAAAAATCTAATAAAATTAAATAACTAATTAATACATTTGGTTTTCTTTCTAATTCAAGGAACTCAATACATGATAATTTACCATCATTTTGAAAAATTTTTTTCAAAAAATTATTTTGATATTTATTTTGTTTGTATTTAGTATCACATTTCATAAAATGTGTTAGTCTATTATCGATATTAATCTTTTTTTTTATGTTTTTTATATTATTATCATTAAAATTATTAAAGGTCACTATAATTTCTTTTGGGTTAAAAATTTCAATAAATCTATATATTTCTTCATAATAAGCATTTTTATCATAATAACCAAAATTTTCTTCATATAAATAATTTTTTCCTGTTGATAGATCTATTGATGATATACCAAAAATAAATAATTTTTTATTAGTCTTATAACATATTTCTTCATCTAAATATAAAGATATAATATTATTAGGATTATAATTTGTGATTTCATCAATATATGTACCAGGACTAAAAATTTGTGTAATTTCTCTTTTTGGATTTGGTGGTGGTGTAACTTGTTCAATTAATATTATGGTATAGTTATTATCGAGAAGTATATTAATAAATCTTTTTAAAGCATGACATGGAAATCCAGCCATCAAGCAATTATTTCGAGAATTTTCAATTATTGATTTATTTCTTCTAGTCAATTGTATATTTAATAATTCAGATACTTCTTCTGGATTACCTATTTTTTCTTCTTCATTATTAACACCATAAAATTCGAAGAATGATCCAACTTGCATCAATACTAATGTATTTTCACCATATTTTTTTTCAAATTCAATTTGTTGATTTAGATAATCATGAATAAGCATATACTAAATATAAATAATTTGTATTTTTTAAGTGCATTTTTTAAAATTTTATATTTTTTTAAAAAAAATATATACTATGTTAATATGATAGATACATTTAATCTTTACATGAAAAATTATTATGATAAGCATAAATTATTAGTAATTTCATTCTTATCAACTACAATATTATTTGTTATTAGTGAATCTGTTATTCTACCATTTATTATAGCAAAATTAATTGAAAATATTAAGAATCCTAATCTATATTTAAATTATTTAGTCGTAATTTTTATTGTACTATTTATTTTATTCTATTTAAAAAAAAAATGTGAATACAATTTTTTACCAGATTTATTAACTTATCCTAGAAATTTATTTTTTACATCATTAATTGATAAATATAGTGAAAATTATAAATCATTAAAAATGGGAAGTAATATTTCTAGAATAAATTTAATTACATGGATTTTCAGAGAATGTGTATTTAATTTTATTATGGATATTTTACCGAATATTATTATATTATTGTTTATGACATTATTATTCTTGTATTTAAATATTAATGTAGGTCTAATTATATTACTTTCATTAATTTTATTTACTATGAGTATTATTTTATTTAATAAAAGACTATATAGAAAAGTTGAATATGCTAATAGATATTATTTTAAAATAGATAATGAATTAAATGATATATTTTCATCGTTAATGAATACCTACTTAAATAATAATGAAGTTAAAGAAAAAGAAAGAATACAAAATGATCAAAATATTTATAATACTGGGATCAAAGATATATATATTGTAGATTCCAATTTATCTAATATTTTATTTTTCATTACAGTAATAACATCAATAATATTAATATTTTACATAACTTTATATGATAAAGAAAATAAAATTATTAAAATAATTTTATTAGTTTATTTTACAAATAGTTTATTTTCATTATCTAAAATATTTCCTATATGGTTATACAGATATTATGTAACAAAGGATTCAAATTCATATGTAAAGAATATCTTAAATATACATTCAGATGTATTTAATAAAGAAATTAAAACAGGTTCATTAGAACTAAAGAATTTAAATTTTGGTTATAAAAAAAATCATATTATTTTAAAAAATATTAATTTAAATATAAAGGATAAAGAAAAAGTTGCTATAATAGGTAGAAGTGGATCTGGTAAATCAACATTATCAAAAATTTTATTAAAATTTTATAAATATAATGGTATAATTTTAGTTGATAATAAAGATATAAAAAAAATTAATACAAAATATTTAAGAACAAAAGTTTTATATGCCAATCAAAGAACTATATTATATGATATTAGTGTTATGGACAATATTAAATATGGTAATAATGTTGAAAGTGAATATATTTTAAAAGTTCTTAGTGACTATGAATTATTAGAAGTTTTTTCAGGATTAAAGAACGGTATTTATAGTGATTCAGGAGTTCAAGGAAATGAGTTATCAGGTGGTATGCAGAAAATTGTAATTATATTAAGAACTATTTTTAAATTAGAAGAATCAAATGGTTTAATTATAATTTTAGATGAACCACTAGCTGGATTAGATGCTAAAACTAGACAAAAAGTAATAAAATTAATAAATAATAAATGTTCTGGTAAAACATTAATAATTATTACTCATGATAAAGAAATTTTACCATTTATGGATAGAATAATTGATTTAAGCGAAATTAATAATAAAGTTAATAAATCAGAAAAAATAAGAAATATTAAAAAATAAATTTAAATTGATTTAAGTCTTTTTTAATAATATTATATGATGAAATATGGAATCATTAAATAATAAACAAAATGAAGCTTTTAATGCCATGATAAATGGACAAAATATTTTTATAACTGGACCTGGTGGATCTGGAAAATCCCATGTCATTAATTTATTTGTAAATTATTATAAAAATAATATTGAGAATAACGAAAATAAATTATATGTAACAAGTAGCACAGGATTATCGTCATTATTAATCAATGGAATCACAATTAATCAATATGCTGGTATTGGAACTGGTGAAAAAAGTATAGAATATTATTTTAAAAATATTCAAAAAAAGAAACCAGTTCGTGAAAGATGGAAAAATACAAATGTATTAATAATTGATGAAATTTCTATGATTAATAGTTCATTATTTGAAAAATTAGATATATTAGCACAGAAAATTAGAAAAAACAATAGTCCTTTTGGTGGAATAAAATTAATATGTAGTGGTGATTTTCTCCAGTTACCACCTGTCAAAAGTAATAATTTTTGTTTTGAATCATTTACATGGGATATTACAATAGACAAAATATATTATTTTGATAAAATAATTAGACAAAATAATATTGAATTTCAAATTGTTTTAAATAAAATTAGATTAGGGATCATAGATAAGGATGTAAAAAGAATATTAGATAGTTGTAAAAATAGAAAACTGGAGAATAAAGATGGTATTATTCCAACTTTATTATTTTCAAAAAAAGATATAGTAAAAACTTATAATGATGCTAGACAACAAGAACTTATTAATGAAAATAAGAAAACAGTTGTATTTGATTCAGAATATATTTTTAGTTCTAAAATAAAAGAAGAAGTTAAACAAGATTATATAAATTTAATTAATAGTCAATTTAATATTCAAGATAGTATAACATTATCAAAATATTCACAAGTTATGTTAAATGTAAATAATATAGATGAAGGTTTAGCAAATGGTTCTCGTGGAATTATAGTAGATTTTACTGAAAATAATAATCCAATTGTTCAATTTTTAAATGGAAAAGTTCTAGAAATTAAAAAAAAAGATTATAAATTAGAAGAAAGTAAAGATAGTATAACAAAAAAACAAATCCCATTAATCCATGCTTGGGCAATAACTATTCATAAAGCTCAAGGAATGTCGCTAGAATATGTAGAAACAGATATAGGTAAATCAATATTTGAATATGGTCAAGCATATGTAGTTTTATCAAGAATAAAAAGCTTAGAAGGATTAAGTTTGATTGATATTGATTATACAAAAATAAAAGCTAATCCGAAAGTTATTAAGTTTTATGAAAATTTAAATAATTCATGAGTCTAATTGATTTAAAACTTCATGATTATTATTAATCCTTCTATTTATTAAATTATTATTTTTTACTCTACTGCCTATATTTATATTTAGGTAGTTTATTATTCTATCTACAAAGTCTGTGAAGAAATTATCTTCACTATAAATTGGATTGTAAATTTGTCTTGAAATTATTATTTTATAATGAAAATATATTCCAAAAAAAAATAAGACTACGGATGATACATTAAATATAATACCAAAAAATGTATCTAAAACATGATATATTAAAATATTTAAGGGAACTACAAATAAAATGCTGTTACCATATAATATTATATCAGTTAATTTAAATATTTTTTTATATTGTTTAATTCCTGCTACAATAAAGTCAGGTGTTTCATCACGAATACCTCGAATGTATTCAATTACTATAAATGATAATAATGACCCAAATAATGAAAACAAAAATCCAATTGATAAAATAAAATATGCTATTCTAACATCCATTGATTCAGTATCTTGAAGATTTCTTTCTAATGTTAAACCAATAAATTGATATCCTGATAATGTTAAACCAAAATTAAATAATTTATCATAAACATCTGCTATATCGTCTAATGCTAAATTTAATTTATCAATATTAATTGTTGAATTTTCTTTATTATAGCAATTAAATAATAATATATCAAAATAAGTGAAACCTTGACTTATTTTTTTTTTAACCACATTATTGTTTAATTTATTATCCATATATTTATTTTTTTATATTTTTAAAAAATATAAACAAATGTGTTGTAATGAATTATTATTAGTAAATCATATTAAAAAATATCATAATGGGGGAGTAAAAATATTAGGTTATTCTGTTCCTTATACTAAGACCTGGACTTTAGAAGGATATGATGATAGCAATAATTTAATAATTAAAGTTGATAAAAATGAAAGACATAATTATTTAAAATATGCTGAATTTATAAAACAATTAAAATTAAAAGGATACAAATTAAAACCTGAACAAATGAAAGAAATAAAAGACGAATTATTAGATAGAAAATTTTTACCATATGCAAGATTTGATGATTTAATTGAAATTGCGGGTAGGGTCCATTTAACTAAATGTGATAATATTTATCAAACATTAGATATAGATAGTAATTATATTTATAGTATTAAAAACTTTGATTATAATACAAAATGTTGTATTGCTGAACAATTAGGATTAACAATTGAAGAATTAAATGAGATTTTAGAAAATATTTAATTATGAATATAAATATTCATTTTCTAAATGATTTTTTTGAATAGTAAATGAAATTATATATTTTATAATATCAAGATCAAGTTTATTAAAATAATTTATATTTTTTAAATCATTTATGTTTGGAAAATAATATTGTATATCTGATTTAAATTTTTTTGATTGTATTATCCCACAATTTTTATAATTATAAAATGTTATATTAGATAAGTTATTCCATACTACATTACATTCTTTAAATATATCATATAAAATAACTCCTATTTGTAAATCTAATTGATAAGTAAATGGTAATAATTTAGATGTTAATTGAATAGCCATATTATAATTTATCATATAAAATTGAGTTCCAATGAAAGGCATATTTAATATTTCTCTTTTCGATTCAGTGTTATTATTTAACGTTAAATAATTATAATCATAATTTAGTAATTCACCCCAATATCTGTAACTATGAACATGTTTTATATTTTTTATTTTTGCATTATAGTTTATAAATGTTAAATTTAAATTATTTTCTTGAGTATTTTTTTTTAAAATATTCAAACCTTCATTATAATACATTTTAAATTTTATTAAATTATCTATTTCAAAATCATCTTCAATAATAATAGCTTTTTGTATTTTATTTCTAATAATATATTCATAAATTTCAAAATGAGATATAATGCATGCTACAGAACCCCATGTAGGAATAATGCAAGTTGATTTAATATTATTAATATTGATAAAAGCTTTTTCATTAATATATTTGGGAAAATCTTTTTTTGCTCTTTGAGGAGTACAAGCATTTTTTCTAATTACATAATTATTTAATCCAATTTTTTCAAGATTTTTTAGTGTATTATAGAACCTTTCTGGTCTATTATGCAGATTTATAACAAAGACAATCATAAAATGATTTAAAAATTAGACTTTAAATATCTTATTAATATAATTTACCGATAATTCTTTTTTTAAGTTCATTAATAATTAATATTCTTTCTTTATTATTAAAGTTATTTATTAAATAATCTTTAACATCACTACCATAATATTCTTTAAATATTTCTAATAAATAAAAATCATTATTCTTTAAAGAATAAACTTTATTATTTAATGTTATCCAAGCATTTTCTTTATTATTGTGTATTTTTATTTCATTAATATTCATTTTAGATTTTAAATCATCATTTTTAAATAAATCATTTAAACATTGATTAAAATTATTCATTGTTACTCTATATTTTTTAGTTAGCTTTTTTTAAAACCATTATTATATAAATTAATAATAAAATTATAAATAAAATTAATAAAATATAATTATAATTATTATAATTATAAATATTTTGTTGTGTTATTGTATAATCTTCACTATCCATAAAATAATATAATATTTTATTTTAAATAATTATAATAATTAAAGTAATTAATAATACAATTACCCAAGGAACAAATGTAACAGCAGCACCACCTATAATATCTTTAAAACTAAACATAGCAATAGGTGGAGGAGCTTTGTTCATAATATGTCTTGCTCTTTTTATATTATTATTAGATGGTTCATAATTATTACTAAATATATTTACATTATTATCGTTATTATTATTTGCTATAATATTATTAAATTCATTGTATTTTTGATTATTTAATTTACTTATATTATTATTTGAATTATTATTATTTGAATTATTATTATTTGAATTATTATTATTTGAAATATTATTATTTGAATTATTATTATTTAAATTATTATTTAAATTATTATTTAAATTATTATTATTTGAATTATTTACATTATTAGATTTGTTATTTTTATTAGCCATATAATATTATAAAAGAAAAATGCGTAATAAAAATAATTTATTTATATTATAATTAATTAATGAATTCAATACCTGTTTTAGTAGAAGCTAAAAAAGAATATACAAACCAATTACAACAAATTTTATCACCAAGACTTTACGAAGGATTTAAATCAATTTATACTGATATATTAAAAGTATTAAGTGATGAAATAATAGAAGGAAATAATCAGACATCTAGTGTTGTAAAAATATTTCAAAAAAGTTTAAAAGATATTCCATTGTGGAATAATGAAATGATAAAGAATGAATATTCTAGAATTCAAAAGATTAGTAATTGTGACTATTTTGAGAATTTGATAGAAGCTGTTTTTATAACAAATACAAAAATATTAACTTCAGTACAAATAAATGGCAATGATTCTATAAGTATTAAAATAAATGTTCCCCAATCACAACATTTTATACATAAATGTTATATGGAATGTGCTAAAGAAATTTATAAAAATCCTTATATTTTTGATATGAGTAGAAATTTAACACCAAAAGAAAAACATTTAAATTTAAGGGAGTCATTAAGTTTAATTAATCATTCAATTTCAAATGCCATTCGTGATTTATTACCAATCAGAGATATATTAAAACAAGGATTATTAAATGAAACTAATGAAAGTACTAATAATTCAAATGATGAAATAAGTTTTCATGAAAAACAAGATAGTAATGAAGCTGAAGAAGAATTAGTAGATAATGAAGAAGATGAAATAAATGAAGAAGAAAATCAAAATTTTAATGAAAATGAAGATTTAGAAGATAATGAAAATTTAGAAGAAAATTATGATGAAAATGAAACAGAAATATTAGATGAAAATAATGAAAATAATATTATTGAACCTGAAGATAAAATAATTGAGCCAATTCATAATACTGAAGTTGATCAAAATAGTGAAATTAAAATTGTAGGAGGAAGTGATTTAGAAAATAATAATGAAATTATAGATAATATAATTGAAAATAATGAACCAAATTTATTTACAGGAATACAAAATAATTCAAGTGATTTAAAAGAAATAAATTTAAATGCCCCATCAATAATAAAAAAAATAGATAATGTTGAAAAAAAACCAGAAGATAAAAAAGAGATTGAAGAATTAATTAAACCAGTATCAGTTGATCAGTCAGATAATATGATTAATATAAATAATAATTTAAGAAAAATTAGAAATAAAAATTTTATTAAGAAAAAATTATTAGGAAATAAAGTTAATAGTTCATTTTACCAGAAAAAATATGACGAAAACTTAGCAAATTATAATTATACAAGTGAAAGCTATTTAGATGAAGATGATGCTAATATTTCAAAAAATAATATTAATTTAGATTATAATTCTTCCGATGATGAAGAATTTAAACCAGTAGAATTAGTTTAATCTAATTTATTAATTTATTTTTAATCAATATGAACATTATTAGTGAGCCTTATGTATTTTCATTTATTTTATCTTTAATAGTTTCGGTAGCATATTATTTTTATAAGAAAAATAAAGTAGATGATGATGAGTCAGAAAAATCTTCTAATTTAATAACATCAACAATAATTGTTTTATTGTTATCATATATAATTATTATGATATTGTATTATTCATATAAATATATCAGTTATGATTTCAAATCATCATTACCATTAATGGCTGGTGGCGCTAAGATATTATCTAATCCAGAAAAAAAAGAAAATATAGAAGCTATTTTACAAAAAAGAGAAAAAATAGCAGAAAGATTAACGATAGTCGATGATGATATTGATGTAAGTATTTTAGAGGATTAATTTTTTTTAAATTTAATAATAATATATGAATAAAGATATTATTATTTATCCAAGTGGAGATTTTTCAAATAAATAATTTGATTAATGGCAGGTATTGATTTACAATTAAAAATGAAAATTAAAATAGTATATAGTTTAATAAATTGAAATATGCGTTATTGATTTAAAATTAATTTTATAAATAAATATATGAGTCTTCAATTAAAGAAATTTAATATGAATATGATTAGAGATGATTCTGTTGTAGTATTAATTGGTAAGCGTAATACTGGTAAATCATTCTTGACAAAAGATATGTTATATTATAAACAAGACTTACCAGCTGGAACTGTTATATCTCCTACAGAAAATGCCAACAAATTTTATGGTGATATTGTACCACCAATTTTTATACATGATGAATATGAACCTAAAATTACAAATGAATTTATACGCAGACAAAAACAATTAAAAAAAAGAATTATGGGAGGTGAATCAGATATAGATAATAGAGCTTTTTTAATTATGGATGATTGTTTATACGATAATGATTGGAAAAAAGATAAAGTTATTAGAGAAATATTTATGAATGGTCGTCATTGGGGCATCATGTTTATTCTCTCA
>MDSV01131626.1_pt1 | contig 15229 bp, 15 predicted proteins | sample 810851 | NCBI WGS metagenome assembly MDSV01 (sample SAMN05326640, study PRJNA326480) | marine metagenome | isolation source: seawater | place: Atlantic Ocean: North East | collected 2012
AAGCGCAGTAATGCGTGCAGCTGACCAGTACTAATAGCTCAATTGGCTTGATTTATGCACTGAAAAAAATTTTATAATATATCAAATATATTAATTATTGGTTTACAACCTTACGTGCTATTAAAGTTTTTATTTTATTAACAGCGATGTACAGATAAGTTATTATTATGTAAAATAGTAAATCGTACACTTTAAATTAAAAAATAAATTGAAAAATATTTTTGTCACTGGTGGTGCTGGCTACATTGGCTCTCATTGTGTAGTATCTTTGATAGAAAATGGCTTCACGCCTATCATTCTTGACAATTTTTCAAATTGTAGTCAAGACGTAATTAATCAACTAAAAATTATAACAAAAAAAAAAAATTATTTTTTATAAAGTTGATATTAATAATAAAAAAAAACTTAACTTTATCTTTAAAAAACATAATTGTTATGCTGTTATTCATTGTGCAGGCTTTAAAGCAGTAAAAGAAAGTATTGAAAAACCAATTACTTATTTTAACAACAATATAGGATCTACATTATCCTTACTAGAATGCATGAAAGAAAACAAAGTATTCAGAATTATCTTTAGTTCTTCTGCCACTGTCTATGATGAAGGTCAAGCGCTACCATTTAAAGAAACTAGTAAAATTGGAAATACCAAAAATCCTTATGGTACAACAAAATATATTAATGAACGAATTTTAAAAGATCTTTCTAATGCTGATGATAAATGGAACATTACAATAGCGAGATATTTTAATCCAATCAGCAATCACTCATCAGGTCTTATCAAAGAAAATCCTAAAGGTATTCCAAATAATCTTATGCCATATATTGTAAAAGTCGCTCAAAAAAAATTACCACTATTAAAAATATTTGGTAAAAATTATAAGACAAAAGATGGAACCTGTATACGAGACTATATTCATGTTATGGATTTAGCAGAAGGACATGTTGCTATGATTAAAAATTTTAAACTTAAGAATGGTTTAAAAGTTTATAATCTTGGGACTGGCAAAGGCTCAAGTATTTTAGATGTAATTAAAACATTTAAAAAACAAACTGGAATATCTATACCTTTTAAATACACAAAAAAAAGAAAAGGTGATCTTGAAACTTCTTATTGTAATTCAAAAAAAGCTTTAAAAGAACTCAACTGGAAAACAAAATATGATCTTGCACAAGCTATGGTGGATATTAAGAAAATAATTTGATAATGAAATTTCTAATAACAGGAACAGCAGGTTTTATTGGTTTTCATTTAGCTAAATTACTATTGGAAGAAGGTCATACAGTTCATGGATATGATGGTATGACAAATTATTATGACGTAACTTTAAAGCAAAAACGTCATGAAATTTTATTTGAAAAATCAAAATTTTCAGCAACAAAAGGGATGTTGGAAGATTATACAAAGATGGATTTAGTAGCTAAACAATTTAAACCAGACATAATAGTTCACCTTGCTGCTCAGGCAGGAGTGAGATACAGCTTAGAAAATCCACGTTCTTATATAGACTCAAACATTGTAGGGACATTTAATGTGATGGAGATTGCAAGAAAGATAAAAATTAAACATCTATTGATAGCTTCTAGCTCTTCTGTTTATGGTGCTAATGCAGAAATGCCTTTTGTTGAAAAAGAAAAAGCTGACACACAGCTTACAATTTATGCAGCTACCAAAAAAGCTAATGAAAGTATGGCACATTCTTATTCACACTTGTGGAAAATTCCCACAACCATGTTTCGTTTCTTTACAGTTTATGGCCCTTGGGGGCGACCTGATATGGCACTTTTCAAGTTTGTAGATGCAATATTTCAAGGAAAACCAATTAATGTCTATAATCAAGGAGATATGTATCGTGATTTTACTTATGTTGGAGATATAGCCCAATCTATAAAACTATTGAGTGAAATAATCCCAAATTCTTTAAACAACACCAAAGTTTTAAATATTGACAGTCTATCTCCAGTAGCTCCTTATAGAATTATAAATATTGGAAACTCTAAAAAAATAAAGCTATTAGATTTTATTGATGTAATTGAAAAAATTATTGGCAAGAAGGCTATTAGAAATTATATGCCCATGCAAAAAGGTGATGTTTCTGCGACATGGGCTGATAATTCTCTTTTAAAAAGTTTGTCAACCTATATTCCTGAAACTAAATTTGAAGATGGGATAGCATATTTTGTTAAATGGTATCGTAGTTATTATGATTTATAAAGATGTAATCGTAGTAAAGTTCTTGTAAAAATATAACTTAGACAAATTAATATAAAAACTTTTTAGATTTAAAGAAATTTAATAATATTAAATAACTTACATTTTATATTCAAAAGAAAAAAATATGTGTAATTATTTATGATTTATATCTATAAAGGGTATTTGTTGCATAAATCTTTTAAAAATTTTATAAAACCTGACTAATGAAACAAATATAACTTTAATGAAAAAAGCTCTAATAACTGGAATTACGGGTCAAGACGGATCATACCTTGCAGAGTTCTTGCTTAATAAGGGATACGAAGTTCATGGTATTAAAAGAAGATCATCATTAATTAACACAGATAGAATTGATCATTTGTATCAAGAGCCTCACGAAATTAATCGTAAATTTATTTTACATCATGGTGATTTGACAGATTCAACATCATTAATAAGAATTATTCAAGAGGTACAACCTGATGAGGTTTACAATTTAGCAGCTCAAAGCCACGTTGCGGTTTCATTTGAAGAACCTGAGTACACAGCTAACTCTGATGCGTTAGGTGCACTTAGGGTTTTAGAGGCAATTCGTATTTTAAAACTCGAAAAAAAAACTAAATATTACCAAGCTTCAACCTCTGAGCTTTATGGAGCTATTAGTCAATCTCCACAAAATGAAAAAACACCATTTTATCCAAGAAGCCCTTATGGAGTAGCTAAATTATATGCATACTGGATAACTATTAATTACCGTGAGGCTTATGGTATTTTTGCTTGTAACGGAATATTGTTTAATCATGAGTCTCCAGTTCGAGGGGAAACTTTTATTACAAGAAAAATAACAAGAGCTCTAGCTCGGATAAAATTAGGGTTACAAATAGCTCAATTGGCTTGATTTATGCACTGAAAAAAATTTTATATATATATATCTACAGAATGAATTTAAATAATTTATTTCAAAAATATATTAAGATATCGATAAATTATTTCATAATTTCTGGCATAGTAACGATTTTAGCTATAATTTATAATTATGTCTTAATTGATAAATTATATATAAATTTAAATTTAACATTTCTTTCATCATTTTTAATATTTGGATTTCTTTCTTACTTTTTTAACGCAAAACTAAATTTCAAACAAAAAACATCAACAAAAAAGTTTTTTGTATTTTTACAAAATAATGCTTTTGCATTAATTCTAACTTTGATTTTAGCTAACTTAATTGTAAAATTTGAATTACTTTCAAATTTTTATATGGTTTGTGTTATTACTTTCTTTAATGCTACTTTAAATTTTTTACTTAACATTAACACTACCTTTAAATTAAACTAAATTTTGCGAGCTATAACAATATTATAAGATATTGCTGGAACTTTAATATTAAAATCTATTCCACCAGTATCAAGCCCAAGTATTTTTTTTATATGTGATAGTTTTGAATTTTGCCAAGTCATTCTATGTTCTAAAATTTCAAAATTCATTTTTTTTAATAAATATATAATCGAATTTTTTGAAAAATTATATAGGACATGATGTTGCAATTTAATCTGATTAAAAATTTTTCTTATAGGATGTTTAAAATCTTGGTATGTCAAAGCGTATATTCCATTTGTTTTTAATTTCTTTTTTATTTTTTCAAATCCATCCTGGAAATGATAGAAGTTTCCATCGGTACCCCACATATAAATTAAGTCATTTGATTCATCTTCAATTTCTAAGTCTTCCCATTTTGATGCAATTAAATTTAAGTTAAATTTTTTTTTACCCATTTCAATCATTTCTTTAGCAGGGTCCACTCCGACACACTTCCATCCATTTTCATTAAACTCATTTAGAAAAATACCATTCGCACAACCTATTTCTAATACAGACCCCTCTTTAGAAAAATAATTTCTTAATTTTTCGTATCTTTTTTTTGCCTCGACAAACCTATTATTTTGGTAAGATGCATATGAATTTTTTTGATTTTTAACCTGATTATTTTTATCCTCATTATATACGTTTGTTGAATTCCAATATTTTGAATTATTATATATATCCTCAATTTTCTTATCAGGCCAAGGATTTTGAAAAGTGAAAGTACAGTCTTTACAAAAATCATACATATATTTTTTTTCTTCGTAAGTTATAATATGGCTGCTTTCAATATTAGTTGAATGACAAAGTATACAATTTTTTAATTTCATATTATTAATAGTGTATATCTTTTATATGAATAAAAAAAATAAAATTATAAAAATTCAATGAAAAATAATTTTAAATATTACGATGTCGCAATATTGGGTAATGGAATAATAGGATTTTTATCAGCTTTATACATTAAAGATAAATTTCCAAATAAAAAAGTTGCAATAATAGGACATGATAATTTCAAATACTCCGCATCCTTAGCGGCTGGAGCAATGCACAATGTATATTGTGAGATTGAAAAAGATTTTTATAATTCAATCCTTGAACAATCAAATTTTGAAATGGGAATTAAATCAAGACAAGAGTTTAAAAAAATATTTAAAAAATTTCAATTTAATGATGCTATTACAGCTAAAGATACACTTTTTTATATAAAAAATGAATCCTCAGAATTCGAAAGAGACAATTTTTTTGCAGCATGTGATATTGCTAAAAATGATAAAGTATTAATTAAACCAAGCAAAAGTGAAATTAATAAATATTTTAATGGAAATATTAAATCAAATAATTTTGAATGTTTTAAAATAAAAAATGAATTTGCTTTTAACCCAGTTAAAATTATAGAAAAAATAGTTGAATTTGCAAAAAAAAATAAAATCGAAATTTTTTCAAAAAAAATTAAAAATATAAAAATCAAAAAAGATTTTTATATAATTGATAATGAATTTAAAGCTAAAAAAATTGTTATAGCCGCAGGTTATGGTTCTTATAATATTGGAAAACAATTATTTAATCCCGTACCAGTTTTAAAAGGAGTAGGCAGTGCTTTTTTACTTAAAAATGATTTTTTTAAAAATTTTAATCATGTAATAAGAACTAGTGATAGAGGAGGGGCGCAATGCGGTATTCATTTGTTGCCCTATAACAAAAAAAGGGGAGAAGTTTATCTTGGTGCTGGCAATTATATTTCAAACGAGGAAGAGCCAAAAGCTAGAGCCGAGACTTTAAGATATTTGATAAACACCATTGAAAATGAACTTGTTCCCAAAAATATTATTTATAAATCAACATGTGAAATTTTTTTTGGATACAGACCTAGAAGCCTAGATAAATATCCCTCAATTGGACCAGTTAATGAAAATTTATTTTATATTTCAGGGACTTATAGATCTGGTATTACTTGGGCTGCGTTTATTGCCAACCAGGTTGTTAAATGGTTAGAAAAAGACAAAGTTGATGATCTACTAAAAATTTATAAACCTGATAGAAAACTTAATACTTACGGCACATTAGACACAGCATGCAATCATTATGCCAAAAGTAGAGTGTCTAATTTAATTGAGCACGAAATTATAAATTTTAAAAATAAAAAAAAACATGACCAATTGTTAGAAAAATTTTATAATTTTGCAAAAAAAAAAAATTTAGAGGTAATAAAAAAAAATAATTTTAAAAAAAATTTTGTTGCAGATCCAGATTGCTACACGTTTTGGAATAAAAATGAATAGATATAAAATTTCAGTAATAATACCAGTATTTAACAATCAAGATACAATTGAGTTAATTTATACAAAACTAATAAAGGTTTTTAGAAAAATTAAAAAAAATTATCAAATAATATTTGTAGATGATTTTAGTGAAGATAATAGTTGTAAAAAAATACAACAGATTTGTACATTTGATAAAAATGTTACATTTGTAAAACTTACAAAAAATTTTGGCCAAAGGTTTGCCACTATGGCTGGACTAAAATATGCCATTGGTGATTATGTAATGAATTTAGATGCAGACCTTCAGGATCCTCCTGAAATATTAGAAACGATTTCTAAAGCAATAGTTTTAAAAAAAACTGAAATAATAATAGCAGCCAGAAAATCAGTAGATGAATATTTTTTTAAAAAAATAACCTCCTATATTCAGCATAAAATAATGAATTTTTTAATCACTGAATATCCAAAAGAGGGGTATTCTATTTGGTGTATAAGCAAAAATTTGGTAAAAAAAATTAATCAAAAAGGAAATAATATATCACTTTTACCATTAGAAATACTTAACTACGGTTTTAAATATAAAATTATTTATTATGCAAGACAAAAAAGATTTTCAGGAAAATCACAATGGACACTTTTATCAAGAATAAATTTAGCTTTGGAGATGATTACATTGTCACCATCTTCTATATTAAGGTCATGTCTTTATATTGGTGCAATTTTATTAATTTTGTCTTTTATTTATATCATTAATATCATATTTAATTATTATTATAGTCAAACACCATTCAGTGGTTATGCGCCAATTATCATTGTAACTCTTTTTTTAGGAGGAATTAATATTTTCGTTGTTGGCATTCTTGCTGAAAGTTTATCTGTCATTTTAAAGGAATTAAGATCTTACGATAAATATAATATTGAGAAAATTATAAATAAGCCAAAAAAAAATAATTAAATTTTCATTTTAACAATTTCCTACATGTATTTATTATTTTAATAAATTTTTTTTTGATGTATCAATATTTAATGGTATTGCAAAAAGGTGCTTCGAAATGAAGTTAGTATTTCTCATATTAGTTTTTTTAAATTTCTTAAAAATTTTTTGCTTGTGCATGGGTATCAAGCCCCAAGGAGAAAAAATTTCTATATCATAAAATTTAAATTTTTTTTTAATAGATATAAATTTTTCTTTCTTATAAATGATGCATATTTTATTAGAAAACCAATTAGAACCAAAATCTTGTATGACTCTACTAAAATTTGAATATACAAATTTTTTTTTAAAATATTTACATTTTTTTATAATATTATGGAAATTTTTTTTAAATGAAAAAAAATTTGCTAAAAAGATAGCAGCATCATACTCAGAGAATTTTGCATTGAACCCAATGTAATTTATTTTTCTATTTGCTCCAGAATTACAATGTCCAAAATTGATAATACTTTCAAAGATTTTTTTTTCTTTTTTATTGCATATAATACACCCAGACTCATTAGCGGGTAAATTTTTTGTTGGGTGAAAACTTAGAGTAATTAAAAAATTTGCTTCATCAAGATTTTTTTTGAAATTAAAATAAGCGTCAGCCGCATCATAAATTATCTCAACTTTATATTGTTTTTTTAGTTTATTTAAGCTTCTAATATCCAAAGGTTTTCCAAAGGGTGATACAAATAAAATCGCAGCAATTTTATTTTTTTCATTTCGTAAAACATTTTTTAAATCATCAATATTAATAGAAAGACTATTTTTGTCTATATCAATGAAATAAGGATTAAAATTAGATCTTATAATGGATTGTGGATCTGAAGAAAAACTAAAGGATGGTAAAATTACATAATTTTTTTTTGTTTTTTTTCTCAATCTTAACAAAGCTGTATATAAGGCTGCGTCTCCTGAAGAAGTTAAAATGACCTCTTTTTTTTTTAATTTCAAATCTTTTTTAATTTCATCAGTTGCTCTTTTATATAATGGTCCAAAATTTGAGTAGTATCTATTTTTGTCAATCTTATTTATCCAAAATTTTAATTTTTCGTATTTTTCTAACTTTGGAGAAAATTTAATTAAAGTCACAATTAAAAATATTTATTTTTAATATAGTTATAATAAGGGGAGTCAAAATTTTTAACTAATTTTCCCAAATGTTTTCTTGATATAAGTTTCTTTATAAATGCTATCTCATGAATATTTGCTATTGCTAGATTATTTCTTTTTTGTATTGCTGGTATAAGAGAGTTTACTTCATTAATACTTTCCACAGTTCCCATATCAAACCAAATATTACCTCTTCCTAAAACTTTATATTTTAATTTCTTTTCTTTTAAATATAAATTTATTAAATCAGTAATTTCTAACTCACCTCTTTTTGATGGTTTAATTTCTTTAATTTTATTCACTACATCTTTATCAAAAAAATAAATACCAGTTATTGCAAAGTTATTTTTGTTATTTTTCATTTTTTCTCTAATTTTAACAATTTCCTCTTTTTTATTCAGAACCACATTGCCAAATTCATAAGGATTATGAACTGAGTAAAGCAAAATTGAGCAACCCTCATTGTTTAGGTTTATATTCGATAAAGTTTGCTGAATTTCAGAACCATAAAAAAAATTATCCCCTAAGATTAAAACATTTTTATTTGAATTTCTTAAAAACTCTTTACTAATTTTAAATGCCTCTGCTATTCCGTTAGGTCTTTTTTGCTTTTTGTAAGATAAATTAATTCCAAATTTTGAGCCATTTCCTAAAAGTTTTTTGAAATCAGATATAGTTTTATCATTAGATATTATTTGAATATCCGATATATCCATTAGCATTAATACAGACAAAGGATAATAGATCATTGGTTTATCATAAATTAAAAATGTATGTTTGTTTTTAATATCAGTTAATGGTTTTAGTCTTGATCCAGAGCCGCCAGCAAGGATGATGCCTTTTGATGTTTTCATATTTCTTCTTCTAATTTATTGTTATTTGATTAGACTATCTACAAAAATTTATTCAAATGATTTCTAATAATAATTCAATAATTACTTTATCCAAGAATATTATTAAAAATACCAAATTTTACTTAACAATAATATCAACTTTAATGAGCTCGTATCTCATCTGGTTATTGTTGAGTGATTTTAATAAAGGATTTCATTTAACTGATGAGTCATATTATCTTAATCTGTATTCAAATCCATTATTTGAAAATTTTCCTTTTTCATACTTTCATTATATAGGATCAATACTTTTTATTATTGCTCAAAAAAATATATTAGTTTTAAGGTATATAGGTTATTTAATTTTGTTCTTTTCTGTAATTCTATTTTGTTATGCTCTTTTTAAAAGTCAATTTATGTCAAAAAAAGGAGACTTAATAAATTATCTACTGATTTTAATATCCATTATTTCAATAAATAATTATTATGGAATTTATTTATTCACACCATCTTATAATCTTTTTAATATTTCTTTAATATTGATTGTTACCTCTCTTTCATTTTTGAGATTTTATTGTTTAAAGAGTGATAATTTAATATTTAACTTTACTTTTACAGCAACTTTCTTTTTATTAATCATTAATAAGTTTTCAAGTGCATTTTTAATTTTTATTATTTTATTTATTTTTTTTTATAAAAATATTTCTAAAAAGTTTCTAGTTCATTGTTTTATATCTAGTTTGTTATTATCATTGACTTTTTTATATTTTGAATATGAAAAAATAAAATTAGTAATTAATTATTTATTTTTTGATGAAAATTATAAAATTATTAATCATCACAACTCATCAATAATAATTAAAGAATTTTCAGATTTAATTTCAAGAATAATCAGTAGTAACTTTAAATTTTATTTAATTATTTTTTTAGTTTGTTCAATCAAAATGAAATCTAATCTAAATATTTTTTTTATTTTTTTTATTTTTATTGTATTCTTTGCATTCAACAAAAATGGTGGTGGACTATCTATTTCAACAGTTTATTTGTTTTTTTATAATCTTGCTTTATATTTTTTTTTTAAAAAAAAAATATTTTTAAAAAATTCGATTTATTTGTTTAGTGCATATTATCTATGCATAGTTTTTTGGTTTGGAAGTAATAATGAGATGAGTAGGTATATAAATATTTCATCATTATTTTTATATATTAGCTATTATTTATTGTTGGTAAATAATTTAGAAACACATGATGAAAAAAAAAATGTTTTAACATGTTTTTTATTTTTTATTTTAGTATTTGTTAATTTATATAAAGTTACAATTCACCACAAAAAAATAGACTATAGCTATAGAGAGCATATTAATAAAAATAATATAGTTTTAAATGCTAATTATAGCTCAAAAAGTTTAAAAGATCTTAAGGTTAGAGCAGAATTTCAAACATTTTTAAAAAATTATACAAAAATACTTTTAGATAATAAATGGAAAGAAGGCAATTATATCATTGATGCAACTTTAAAAAATCCAGGTTTAATATTTCTAGCTGATGCAAAATATTTATTTAAAGGGTGGTATGGCCATAACTTGGATGTATTAAAAATTGCTCTTGAAACAATGGATAAAAATATTAAACCATGGATAATTTTATCGAAAAATAGTAATATACAAAAAATTGTGATGAATAATTTTTATCCCTTTGATGAAAATTTTAGTTTAATTGGTACAATTAAAGACCCAGTTAACTCAAGACAATATAAAATCTATAAACCTAATTTAAATGATAGTGATTAAAAATAAATGAACAATAAAATCATTATAACTGGCGGGCTTGGTTTTATAGGTTCAAATCTAATTAGATATTTATTAAATAAAAATTTAAAAATATTAAATTTAGACAAAATAAGTTATTGCTCAGTAAATAGTACAAGAAAAATTAAAAATTCTAATTACCAATTTAAAAAAATTGATTTATCAGTAATAAAAACTAGTAGATTAACAAATGTTATCAAAAATTATAGGCCTAGCTTTATAATTAATTTGGCAGCAAATTCTCACGTGGATAATTCAATAAAAAACCCTTTTGATTTTGCAAACACAAATTTTAGTGCAACACTCAATTTGTTAGTTTCAATTAAAAATTCAGGCTTATTAAATAAGACTAAATTAATCCATATTGGGACAGATGAAATTTATGGGGAGATAAAAAAAAAAGAAAAAAAATTTTTTTCTGAAACTTCTGCTTTACATCCTAGCAGTCCATATTCAGCGTCCAAAGCTGCTTGCCATCACCTTGTTACATCTTTTTCAAAAACATATAATTTAAAATATAAAATAATTAATCCATCAAATAATTTTGGACCTTTTCAGTTTCCAGAAAAACTAATCCCAAAGACAATTCATAGAATTTCAAAAAATCAAAAAGTAATAATTTATAAAAATGGACAAAATATTAGACAGTGGATGTTTGTACAAGATACATGTATTGCAATTTATAAAATTATGAAATTAAAAAAGAAAAATGAAATATATAATTTAGGTTATGGTAAACTTATTAAAAACATTGATCTTGTAAGAATGATTTATTTTGAAATTAAAAAATTAGCTAAAATCAAAAAGCTCAAATTAAAATATACCAAAGATAGGAAAGGTCATGATTTTAAATACTGTAGCTCCAACATAAAAACTTCAAATGCTATTAGGCTTAGCGCAAGTAATTTTAAAGAGTCTATAAAAAAAACTATACTTTGGTATTTAAATGAGGCCAAATAATCTTTATTATTATCTAAAGTTTTTTTTTTGAAACAAAAACACTCTTTTTAATTCTTTTTTTAAGTTTAACTCAGGTTTAAAACCTTTAGACTTTAAAATTTTGATATCTGGTTTAACTCCTTTAGTACCATTAATTAAGTTTTTTATAATTATTTTTTTTTCACTTATATTATTTAATTTTAGTATTTCTTTACCAAGTTTTTTTATTGAAATTTTATTTTTAGGATTTCCAACATCAATAATATTTTTTTTAACATTTTTATTTAATAAAATAAAGATTGATATAACGACATCTTTAACATAAGAAAAATATCTAAAGCATTTACCATCACTTTGAATTTTTAAATTTTTATTTTTAATTGACTGATAAATCATATTAGGAATTATACGAGAGTTTTTTAAGCTCTCCAGCGGACTGAAAAAGTTAAATAATCTAAGATTAATGATTTTTTGCTTATTTTTAATCTCATTTATAAACATAAATTCAGATATTATTTTTCCTAATGCATACGAGTTATTAGCTTTAAAATTATTAATATTATTGATATTAAATATTTTTTTTACATATATTTCTGAGCTACTTGAAAAAATTAATTTTGTTTTATTATTCTTTTTTAAATAATCAATAACTGTATTGGTTGAATTGACAATATCTAAAATAATTTTTCCAGGATATTTAGCATATTTTTTTGGATCTACAGGGCTTGATAAATGAAAAAAATAATCTGATTTTAATGATGTTTTTATTTTTTGTTTATTAATATTTATTTTTAAAATCTTTAATTCATCTCTTTTATAAAAAATTTTTTTTTCAAAAATTAATGGATTTCTAGTGATTGCTATAATTTTTATTTTATAGTTAAATTTCTCATTTAAAAATAATAAGAAGTTAATTAAGTAAAGACCCAGACCACCAGATGATCCTGAAATGATTATCTTTTTTTTTTTTAAAAAATTTAATCTAATTTTTTTTTTAATATCTAAGTAATCCTCATTTAAATAACTTTTATTGCTTAAATAGATAGTTTTATTCATGGAAATTTTAATTTAATTTATTAATCTTTAATTAAGTTTTATATTGCCAATTATTATATGTATAATAAAAGTATTTAATGAAAAAAGCTTTAATTACTGGTATTACAGGTCAAGATGGATCATATCTTGCTGAATATTTGTTAAAAAAGGGATATGAAGTGCATGGTATTAAAAGAAGAACTTCATTAATTAATACTGATAGAATTGATCATTTATATCAAGATCCCCATGAAAATGACTTGAATTTGATCTTGCATCATGGAGATCTTACAGATGCAACATCTTTAATAAGAATCATTCAAGAAGTGCAACCTGACGAAATATACAATTTAGCAGCACAAAGTCATGTAGCTGTATCTTTTGAGGAGCCAGAATATACTGCAAATTCAGATGCACTTGGCACTCTAAGAATTTTAGAAGCAATAAGAATTTTACAATTAGAAAAAAAAACTAAATTCTATCAAGCATCAACTTCAGAGCTATATGGAAATGTCATAGAAACCCCACAAACAGAAAAAACTCCTTTTTACCCTAGAAGCCCTTATGGAGCAGCAAAATTATATGCATATTGGATTACAGTTAATTATAGGGAAGCATATAATATTTATGCTTGCAACGGTATATTGTTTAATCATGAAAGCCCAGTAAGAGGAGAGACTTTTGTGACAAGAAAAATAACTAGAGGGCTCACGAGAATTAAAAAAGGATTATTAGATACTTTATATCTTGGTAATTTAAATTCAAAGCGAGATTGGGGACATGCGAAAGATTATGTGGAAGCTCAATGGTTGATGCTTCAACAAAAAATCCCAGAGGATTTTGTGATTGCAACTGGTAAGCAATTTTCTGTCAGAGATTTTGTAAACGAATGTGCAAAAAATTTAGATATGAGGATTGAATGGAAAGGGAAAAATATTGATGAAGTAGGGCTAGTTGATGGCAAAGAGATTATAAAAATAGACTCAAGATATTTTAGGCCTTCAGAAGTTGAAACTTTAATTGGAGACTATACTAAGGCTAAAGAAAAGCTTAATTGGTCGCCAAAAATATCCTTTGAGCAGCTAGTAAAAGAAATGATTAATGAGGATTTAAAATTAATTTAAAATAATTTTAAAAATTAATTTTATTCTAAGATTAAAAAAATTATAGCAATGAAGAAAAAAAATATTTTTATTGCAGGTCATAATGGGATGGTTGGATCTGCGTTAGTGCGATTATTAAAAAAACAAAATGTTAAACTAATAACTCAAAACAGAAAAGAACTTGATTTATTGAAACAAAAAAATGTTGAAAGCTTTTTTAAAAATAAAAAAATAGATCAAGTTTATTTAGCAGCTGCAAGAGTAGGTGGTATTTATGCTAATAATACCTATCCAGCAGAATTTATATATGAAAATTTAATGATACAAACTAATGTCATTCATAGTGCTTTTTTATCTGGAGTTAAAAAATTGTTATTTTTAGGATCAAGTTGTATTTATCCAAAAAATACAAAACAGCCAATAAATGAAGATGCATTATTAACAGGAAAACTTGAACCCACAAATGAAGCATATGCAATTGCTAAAATTACAGGCATCAAAATGTGTGAAAGTTATAATCGTCAGTACGGCAAAAGCCACAAAATAGATTATAGATGTATTATGCCTACGAACCTTTACGGACCCGGAGACAATTATCACCCAGAAAATAGCCATGTAATACCAGGTCTACTTTATCGTTTTCATCAAGCTAAAATTAAAAATTTACCCAATGTTAAAATATGGGGAACTGGTAAGCCAAAACGTGAATTTTTATATGTAGATGATATGGCAAAAGCTTCAATAAAGTTGATGGGTATAAACAAAAAAACTTTTGATAAATATGTTTCTCCCAATAACAGTCATATTAATGTTGGATCTGGTTTTGATATTTCTATAAAAAAACTAGCAGAAATCGTAAAAGAAGTAACTAATTTTAAAGGAGATATTAAATTTGATACAACTAAACCGGATGGTACATATAGAAAACTACTTGATAGTAAAAAAATTAATAATTTGAAGTTTAGTTACGAAATTAGTCTAAAAAAAGGATTATCAAAAACATATAAATATTTTATAAAAAAATTTAATAATGGTTAAGCCATAATTTTGAATATATAAGATAAAATTAGATTAGCAGTTTAAAATGAAAAATTACTTTGTACATGAAACTTCAATAGTAGATGAAAAAGTAAAAATAGGAAAAAACACAAAAATTTGGCATTTTTGTCATATCAGTAGTCGAGCAAAGATAGGAAATAATTGTAAAATTGGTCAAAATGTATTTGTGGGTGAAGGTGTGAAGATAGGAAATAATGTAAAAATCCAAAATAATGTGTCAGTGTATTCAGGTGTTAAAATTGAGGATGACGTATTTATAGGACCAAGCGTTGTATTTACTAATGTGATTAAACCAAGGTCGTTTATTAATAAAAAAAAAAAATATGCAACAACGATTATTAAAAAGGGTGCAACCCTAGGAGCTAACTCAACAATAATTTGTGGCAATAATATAGGACAATATAGTTTTGTAGGTGCCGGTTCTGTAGTTACTAGCGATGTATTAAAAAACACCCTTGTTTACGGTAACCCAGCTAAATCAAAAAAAAAAATTAAAAAAATAATTTAATTATATGAGACAATTATATAAAAAAAAGATTATAA
>MDSV01105332.1_pt1 | contig 15228 bp, 22 predicted proteins | sample 810851 | NCBI WGS metagenome assembly MDSV01 (sample SAMN05326640, study PRJNA326480) | marine metagenome | isolation source: seawater | place: Atlantic Ocean: North East | collected 2012
ACTTCAGGAACATGTAATAATTTATTAAGTCCAACAGAAACAATTCCTCTTACACTCCGCTTTACACTTTCCTCTAATGCAATGTACCCCACTTTATGTTTATTCTTAATTAAGTGATGAGCTATTTCTCTACAGACTTGTGATTTACCTGTGCCTGAACCTGCACATAATAAATTTAATTCTCCAAGTCTTATGCCATTTAATTTTTTATTTAAGCCATTCCATAGGTAAGGAATACTTTCAACATAATCATCTTTTAATAATAAGTCTTTAGTATCACTACCTTTAATAATTCCTTGTGGTGTGTAGGCTTTGGCTTCCCAAATAGCATCTACAATTTTACTTCCTTTATTTGATGTTAATAAATCATTAGCATCTTTAGCAGGTAGTTTAGCAATATATGCTTTTTTAACTGGTAAGATATTTGCACATTCTACTGAAGCAGAAACTCCTGCTTCGTCTGTGTCAAACATAAGTATAATTTTTTCAAATTTACTTAACCATTCCAATTCTCTTTTAATATATTTTTTTGCTGAAGCTGAACCTGATGGTACAGAAACAACTGGGTATCTATTATTTTGCATTTGGGAAACTGACATTGCATCAATTTCGCCTTCAGTAACTATGACCATCTTACCGCCATCTCTCCAAAGGTGTTGTCCAAATAAACAAATTTTAGATGTGTCTCCTAACCAAATAAATGATTTGTCAGGAAATCTTAAATGCTGTGCTACCCTGTTATACTTGTTGTCGTAATAATTAGATATATGGCAGTGGCTATCATTATATATTCCAGTCTCATAATTAAATTTCTTACAGGTTTCAGAGTTTATATGTCTCTTAGGTAATGCTTCATTAATACCTGTAATCATGTTGGTAAATTCCTTTCTTGGTGTAGGTGTTGTGGGTTTGTCTTTTGAATTAAAATAAGTGAATTGCTTACAGCCGAAACAGAACGAATGGTTTTCGTATATAGCTAAATTGTCACGACTGGAGCAATTATCGCAGGGTGCATGTCGTAGGAATTTATCATTAGATAGTTCCGTCATCTCGCAATTCCTGCAAATCTTGTTCTGATGTTAAACCATCTGAAAATTTATAATTTTTAATATCTTCATTAAGTAAATATTTTCTTACATCAAATGATGGACAGAATTTCTTATCATCTAAATCTCTATGTCCAACAATGTGTGCATCAGGATATATTAATACTAATCTTTCCAATTCTTTTTTAAGAGTATCAAATTGTTCTCCTGTAAAATTATCTTGTGGTTGCTTCCAATCTTCTTCTAAAGCTCCACCAACCAAACAAATTCCATAAGAATTATGATTGTATCCTTTAACATGTGCAGGTACTTCGTTATCTAAACGACCTTGTTCTATTTCTCCGTCACGTTTGATAACTCTGTGATAGCCGACCTTCAGCCAACCATTACTTCTATGTACTCTGTCTATCCATTTAACATCAACATCTTTTTGTGATGGTCTCGTTTGAGAACAATGGATTACAATATATTTAGTTTCTTCTCTCATTTTTTATTTCCTCTAACCATTCTTTTGGAAATGGTGTTTTTGTTGATTGAACGCAGTGGTATTTAAAATTAAAAAGTTCACACCACTTTGCGTATGTTGTTTGTGATTTTTTTCCTATTTTAGTTTTTGAATTAGAAAAGATAAAACGAATATCTAATTTAGGGTGTTGTGCCTTTATTAGTTTATGCTTCTTTCTATCTTGTGAATTGAAAACACCTTTGGCTTCCACAATAAAACTATTATTTATTGGGAAGTCAGGCGTATAAGTTTTTTTAAAAGTTGGAACTTCAAAAGTTATCTTCATACCTTCGTATGTAAAATGTACTTTTTGTTTTTTTAGATAGTTGTAGACAACTTCTTCAAGTCCACTTTTTAATTCAACTTTCTTAGAAATCCGAACTCGTTTGAACTTTTGTCGAAACATCTGAGTTCGCCTTTCCTATAGTAGCTTCAGGTTTACTTTCAAATCCATCTTCTTCTTTAAAAATGTTTTGAGATTTTCCTTCAACTAATTTAATGATTTGAACAGCTTTCAATCTTGCACTTACTCCTGCACCAAGTAATGGTGTGAAATAAGGAATTAACTGGTAAGCTATTTTCATTGTTGAACCACCCCAAATGCTAGTCGTTGGCGATATAGGGTTTTTCTTCGCATCAAAAAGCATTGGTCTTTGGGTAAACTTTTCATTAGTTTTCCTATTAAGACCTGACGCTTTCATTTTGTATTTAAAGAAAACGAAACCGCTTTCTTCTTTGTATGGTTTTGGTGCTGACTTAACTTTTTTGCCTTTATTATCTTTTTCGGCTTTCGCTAGAGCATCTTCACATGCTTGGTCTATTTCTTTAACCATAGCTGAAGCGTCTGATTTAGCGACTTTTAAAGTTACCTTGTATTCGCCTAGTTCGTTAAATCGAACATCAGGTTTAACAAGATGGGGATATAAACTCTCCCCAGTAACACTTACCTTTGTAGGTATATCACTCATGTTTTCTCCTATTGATTGTTAATGAGAACTAACTGTTTAGTTAGCTATAAGTGGAACTTAATGTACCCACTAGTGCATATACCTACGTTTTAAAAAAAGGATATTAGATACAGAAAAATACCGATTTCTTAACTTGCTCTAAATCAAGGCTTCCTCTTGATGGTATCTCAGGAAACTTCTTTAGATTTTTAGCTGATAACATTGCTTTCATTTCATTAGCAAAATTTAATAAAACATCTTCTTTATAAATTTCACAAAACGCATCACGAATAGCATCTGCCATTATTCTACTATCAGCAACTGTAGCTCCATAGCTATCATGTATCATTGAAAAGTTATCAACGCCTTTTGCTTTAGCTTTAACGACAGCTAATTGTAAACAGGCACTATCTAAACTGTGAATGAGATTAGGACATACCGATAAGGCTTGTCTTCTTTTATCTATCTCATCAGTTTCACTAGCTATTGATAACTTAACTATACTATCTCCCATTTTAGTTTTGACACGTTTACTTTCTTTTTTGTAACACGTCATCATTACAGGAAATCCTACAGGTGTAGTCCAACACACAGGTAAATTTTCTGATGCTACTAATCTAGAAACAGTTTTTAGAAATGTCATAGTATCTCTAGCCTTAACAACAACATCATGGATACTTTGCCAAATGATTGGTGTTAAATATTGAGTAGCTTTAAACAAGTCTTCTCCAAAGTCATGTTTAGTACCACGTTCATTTAATTCTTTAACAACATGGTCTTCTAGATATTGTCTACAAGAATACCTTGTTAATGAATATGGTAAACACATCACTGGCTTCTTACAGATTTTTCTATCAACTCCATAAGCTAACCATTTCTTTGCCATCTCATCTGTTTTTGTTTTTAGTTTTTCAATAGTTTTCATTGCAACTAAATTATAAACATCATTAGGTTTATTTGATGGAATTAAATTGGTAGCAATACCACCTATTTCATCTCTCATCATTGCCGAATAATGTTGTAATCCTGAATTAGAACAGTCTGCCTGTATAGGTAGTGTTGTAATAAAACTATCTGAATAATTAGTTTCAGCGTATGCTTTAAACTCATAACACCAAGCTAAGAAACAAAAAGGTTTATCAGCATCTGCCCACCAAGTATATTCTAAAGGTAAAGTTGCACAGTCAGTAATCTTTTGGGCATTATCTCTTACCCAATTAATTCTTACTGATAGTTCTTCTTTATCAACTTCTCCAAATAGATTTGCTCCTGCTATTGCAAAGATGTCATAGTTATCTCCAATACGTTTACCAAATTTAAACTTTAATAAAGCTCTACTGTAATCAGCAGATTGTGGAGAAAGCATTGCAGGTTTAGGATAAATCCTTCCTCTGAAATCCAACTGATAAGGATAGAAAAATCCACCTTTATCTAAAAGCATTTCAGCTTCTTCTAATATTCTCTTTACTTGAATGAATTTAGATTTCTGCTTTGCTTGGTTAGTATAAACTTTAGATGCTTCACGTTTATATTTAATTAAGGCTTCAGGGTTAGTAGCTATATCTACAGGCTTTATTGGAAGCTCAATTTTTTCAGGATTAACTGGAAGTTTTCCTAGTGGGAAATCATTATTCCAACAGGTATTTATAACATCATAAATATCCTTATTAATTACCCATTCAGTATGTTGCATGATGTTTACACTCTCGTAAACCACAGGCATTTCTTTGACACGATTTTTTAGTTCTTCTAAGTATCTTCTGTTAGAAGCCTTCACAAAATTAAAGTGCATATTATTTGTTCTCCTTCGAATTGGCTAAAGTATTACTAATTTCCTTAGCTGATTGTTGTTTATAGTTATGCTTTTTTCCATAGTAACCGCCAACAAATGGGTTCTCCCAGTTTCTTGGTGGCATAAGCATTGGTAGATATTTAGGGAGTAAGGCTTCATTCTTAATATTGAAGTTCTTAATTTCCTCTAAAATTTTAGGTGTTGCTTCAACATAAGTAACAGTCTTCATTTTTCTACGCTTTCTGTTCTGATGTTTAACTAACCCTAATTGTTCACAATAAGAGACGAATTTAACCCCTAAATGAAGTCTTCCTTCTTTACCCCAATCGTCAAACTGGAGCTTGTGTTTATTCATGCAATAAGTCCAAACCTTTTGTTTGTACTGATACCTGTTCTTTTTTTGAGGTAGGTTCTTACCTGCTAGTCTTTTAGCTACCTGATTATACTTATCTTTTTCTTCATCTTTAAAGATAGTAATTCTAGCTTCTAGCATTAAAGCAGTACCTATTTTTATTGCTAATTTATTGAGAGTTGTTTCTGCAGAAATCCCATCAATTACATTCTTTAAACCAATGAGACTTACAGTGTCCCAAATGTGTGGGTTCTTATCTATAAATACTCCATTAACAAATGCTGATTGTGGCAGACATTGGCATAATAATTTAAGTGCTGTTTGTCTATTACCTGCTTCTCCATTGGTCATAGTTTTTACTTCGGTATTTATCATTTCAGAAAGTTTAGTTATGTATTTCTGTTGAAGTACAATCCCATAAAGAGTTGTACTTTCTTGATTATTTATAACTGCATCTTTGATTAGGTTTTGGTATCTCGTAATGCCACCTCTAATCATGGTTTCTTCAAACAACAGTTCTTCTTCTATCTTCTTGGTATAGTCATCATTTTTTTGAAACTTACCGCCAACCCCAACTTTAACTAATTCTTCTAATTGTTGTTGAAGTAAGGTCTTTTGTTCTTGTGTACTCATAGTGTTCTTTTCCTTATGGTTTATGTATTCACTTGTGTTGCCTGTTGCGTTGAGAAATACAGCAAAACACTAGTTCTGTTGCATTTGTTGCAAAGACTACCCACTAGTGGATACATCTAGTTTTTAAAAAAAAGACGTTGGCATTGCTAGAAAGTATGCAGTAGTGGGTATGAATGAGAAGTTGAGGAAGTTCCTAAGACTAGTGTTCCTCTCAGAAACGTCTGTTTTCTTATCCATACCCTTTCTACAATGCAACACTTTGTCGTCAATGCAACATCTGTCGCAACACTTTTTAATTACAGTTGTGCTACTAAAACTGTTGGTGGGGCAAAAGAGAGTCGAACTCTTATGACCGAAGTCGTACGCTCCTAAGGCGTATGCGTCTGCCAGTTCCGCCATTGCCCCAATAGCAATTTGTTTTGGCAAAATAACAGATAACATTTTTTGTTCAACCCTACACTTCATTTATTTATTCTTACTATTATGACCAATCATTGAGGATTTTCTGTCTTCTTCTCCATCAAATTCTTCGTCACTCATTTGATATGTTTTCATTGCACGTTTTTTGGCAACATCAGTAGACTTGATATAATATTTAGCTGATGTCTCTACACATGTATGACCTGCCATATCCATAATAATTGCAGGGTGTACTCCACGCTCTCCCAGTCTAGTACAAAAAGTTCTTCTTGTAATATAAGGTGTGTGGTCTTTTATCTTACAAAGTTTTGCATACTTTCTAAACTTATCTTCTAAAGCATGTTTAGATAAATCTGCAAATACTCTTTGGTCTTTTCTTTGCATAGCTACAGTTTTGTAGTTCTTAATTATTTCTATGCACCTTTTTGTTAAAGGCATATTTTCAGTATCATTACCTGTCTTATTTCTGTGCCAAGTAATAGTCCAATTTTTGAAATTTATATTTTTTAAATTCCATTTAAAGAACTCTGTTTCATACCTCATGCCTGTATCAATTAACCAAGCGTAAGCATGTGCAAATACAAAGTCGCCAAGCTCTTGTGCTTTAGCTATAACTTTATGCTCCTGCTCTTTGGTTAATGTGTTCTTCTTTGCTATCTGAACTTCCTTCAGGTTTCTCCAACCATAATGTTTATGGGTAGGATTTGGACTTAATACTTTGCTGTAATCCATCAAGCCTTTATCAATGGCATGAGCTATACAACAACGTATAACGCTAAGTCTTCTGTTAGTTGTTCTAGTGCTAAAGGTAGATAGATTATTAGCTTTACGTTCAATAATCCGCTTCTGCATAAAAGCTACGAAGTTGTCATAGTTATCATGCGTCTGCATTTCATCTAACCTTATGTCTTTAGGAAAAAAAGCAAATATATCTTTTTCATATATTAATACGTTTTCTTCCTGTGGTGTGTTTTTCCAACGTACATTAAAGACTGTATCAAATATCTCTTTAAGAGTTGGAACAGCACCTGCTCGAACCTTAGTCTTAACTTCAAGACCATGTGTAGCAATGTGCTTGTGTGCTAAAAGTTTCTCTCTTTTAGCTTCTTCTAAAGCAACCAAAAATGCTTCTGTATATTGAACAGCAGTATGGTTCTTTGGAAGTTTCATCTTCACAGATTTAAAGTCACTAACAGTATTTACTTTACCATTGTGAACTACCTGCTTCCTTGTTTGTACCACAAGAGAATTACCTCTAACTCTAATTCCTCTTGGTAGTAACATGCTTGTGTCAACCTTTGTCATAGTATTTACGCTCCTTTTATATTTATGACGTTACGAAATTCAGCTACATTAGGTTGGCTCACATCTGTTGAACCGATTAAATGTTTCTGAAATTTTTTACCTTCTCTAGTTAGTCTGACATACGTAAATCTAGCGTCAGCGTTATGAACATTTGATGCGTATTCTATCAAGTTCAATTTCTCAGCTAGATAAAGTAGTATTCTACTTAGCGAAGACTGGTTCATTCCAGTTCCAAAAATACTGCGATAGTTTTCACTTATTGTTGCAGTATCCATTTGCTCCTCACGCATACATAGCAATGTCTTAAAAACACAAATGTGTTGAAAAGGTACTCCATTGCCATGAAGTTTTTTCTTTCCTTGTTCGACAGATTTTATTCTCTCTAAGAATAATCTATCAAACTGAAGATTGTGAAGAACTTTTTCTATGCTTAGTCTTACCATCTTCTTTTTCCTTTCTATGTTTACTTAATTGAAACACAGATGCTTTCTGATGGTTTGCTTTAGTCATACGAACTATTGCTGATAACACTGCCCATTCAGGAGTATCATCAAATAAGAGAACATTAGATTTTCTAGCTTTTTTATCAAAGCTATACATAATCTCTATATCTCCTATTTTTATAGCAACGCTTTTTTCAATATCGTTGTTTACTAAAACAACCTTACTGAAAAACTTCGTCTTACTTAAAGCCAGTCGAGCTACTTCATTATTGTGGTATTGAGAACGTAAGTTATTTACAGAGCAATTAAAATCGCTTCTATTTCTAACCTTACATCTGAAGAAGTACCACGCTCTTGTGTATGCCTTAGCAAGTACCATAAGTATCTGTGTCATAGTTTTATTTATTAACAATTTAGCTACCATAATTAGTATATTATTTCCTTTCTATGCACAAGTGTATTGTACCTGTTAAAATCACAGGTTGTATACACCATTTATATGAAAAAATAGATAACATGTGCATATATTTGTATTATCATTTTTTGATTATTAACCAACCGAACAAGGTAAGAACATTACTATTTATAGCAAGATGTTTTGACACATCATCTGAGTTGCGTTTCGTACCTGTTAAATAATTATCTTTAAAAAGAATTTGCATGAGACTACTCTAGTAAATCTTCTACAGTCTCAACGACTACAACTTCAGCCTTAAAAGGTGCTTCAGCGAAAGATAAAAACTTTTCAGTTTTCTTTTTCAAATCTTTTGCTAATTCCCCTGCTCTTGTTGCAGTAGGTGTCGAACCATCAAGATAGTCCCACACAGCTTTATGTACGATTTGCATTATTTTCCTCACGTTTAAATCTAGATGTAATTAAAGTGGCATCAGGTTTAACCAAATGTTTATACTTCTCATAAAATCTAGAGTTATGTTCGATTGTTTTAGATATGCTTAATTCTACAGGACATATCTCTTTAGCCTGTTTCTTAATTAGCTCCATTGTCTTAATACTTATTGAAGCGTTCTTGTAACGACTTACGTCTGTCATAGTTTTTTTATCCAATCCCTCTCTGTTTCATTTACTAAAAAGTAATATTTAACAGGCAACATCTGAATGAATGGAAACAATAAAGAAAGGAAAGAAACACCCAGTCAGATAAATTGCCTGTACCTATATTATAAGAACTGAGATGTAACCTTGCAACTATTTGGACGTATTAAAAGTTTCAACGGCACTTAAAATTTTCAACGCCATTGAAAAAAGTTTTCATGTGAAACTTATTCTTATTGAAGTTGTTATTTAGATAGTAAACCTTTCGGTAACTTATCTTTGTATGCTTTAGTTAATTTTTGAAACTCTTTAAATTTTTTTGTAAAGTCTGTATACGACATCTTCTTAACACCATATTCTAAACACCAGTTTGTGTAGTAGATTGACTTGTAAAGTAAACCTATTGTGTATTTACTTTTATTAGATGACTTATGTTGTCTGACCTTATCGTCATAGTAATCAACTAGATTAACAATACCTAACCCACCTCTATTATGTTCTTTAGTAACCCTGTGTTTCAACCATCTAGTGTTATTAGACTTCATACCTTCACATATATAAAGAAAGGCTTCTTCTACGTTTACATTCATTTGTTCGCATAAAAACCTTAGGTTTATAAAGCCTGATATAGATAAATCTGTAGGTTTCTTAGGGTAGTGCTTTGCTATATCCACTGGATTTTTAAGGCTTTTCTTTTTCATATATCTATGAATACCAACGCCTGTTAAAGGCTCTCTTATTGCACCATTAGGTTTACGTCCTTTTAATTCTGAATGTAGAGGAAATCTATTTGGTAGGCTCATAATACCACCACCTACTGTTCCTGCACGTATTTGACTTCCTTCTCTTTCTCTAAACCTTCTCATTCTATTTTGAACACCAATATTACGTCCATCTCCTAAAGGATTTAATATCTTTCTAAGTCTTCTTTGTTCATCAGATGTCTTCATTAATGCTTTATGAACTGACTGCATTGAATTTTGTAAATCTACCAATGGCTTGAATACATTAACAACTTTATCGAATGGTAATTCTTTAAGATTTTTTATGCCTTCTTCAACTGAACCCCAAGTAGCTACAAGTATTCTTTTGTGTTCGTCTGTGATGCTGTCATAGTTTACTAACTTTTGATGACCACCTAATATTGTTCCTTGTAATAGAGCTTCATCAAACTTAATAGTTTCTGCCTTCTCTCCATCTTTACTCTTAGTACGAACAACGTATGTATTGGTTTTCTTTTCTTTAATTTTTCTGACACTTATTAATCTGATAGTTGGTTCAGGTCTTGTTCTGTTTCTATCAGGTTTAAATAGTTTAGTTTTTGGTTTCTTTAACTTAGCCATAGTATAAGTATAACAATCAGGATTATTCCTGCAACCAACAGCTTACCTTTAGGTGTAAAGTAATTACCCACTACAATTTAGCTACTGTTTTCTCTAGTTCTGCTTTTAAATAAGGAATGACTTCTTCTTGTTTCTCAGGGAGTATCACAAATATATCTCGACCTGTCGCTTTGCATAAGTTGTCTAACGCTTCCTCTATTAGCTTCTGCTTGTTATCCATACAGATTAGTACCATATAAAATCGAAAGGTTCAAAACAGATAATGAGAGAAAGACCTGCAAATTTTTTAAAAAAGAAAAAATCCAAAAATACTGCAGAAAATAACGTCATTAGTTTAGAAGACTACCGACTTTCGTTGGTACAGAATAAAAATAATATATTTTGTTGCAACGCCTGTTGCATTACTTAAAAAAAAGTACATACCCACCCCTTCCATTTATTTTAGTGCCTATGGGGAAAAAAAATTTGAACACATACTCATGTAGCAGTCAGATTTTTATTCCGAATTTTTTTGATACAAGAACTCACTTAACTTATCGTTCAGGCTATAGTCTACCGCATACGTTAGAAATTCTTCTGTGTGGTCAAGTATGAAGTCCCTACCTGCCTTATTATCAGCCTTTAGGTCTATAGGTTTTTTACCTTTTATCATATCAATACCAAGAGATTTAAGTTCACGTTCAATATCTTTTGGAAATGTCTCTACTGTAGGCTTAAAGGTTTTAATTAGAGATTTGAGATAGATTACTTTATTTTTCATAACATAAGGTAAACGATAGGTAGCATCATTAACCAATTCCATTGATTGAACATGATTATGTCTATCTATTGCTTATAATCTTTAGGTAAACTTATAGTTTCTATAGTGAATACTACAGTAGTGGCACTTAATTAAAACTCATCAAAATCAACAGCTATAGTTACCTTTGTACTGTCTTTCCATGAGTACCACCAAACCTGTATATCCCCATTTAATCTAGTTGGGAAACCACAGGTTCGACTTGCCAAGTAGATGGCAGAGGTCTGACAGATTTGCAGAGTTACAGTGTTATTCTCCCAAGATAATGGTCTGTCTTCTACAATGGGTACTTTAGTGTTTTACGCCATTTTTAGCGGTCTGCACAGTCTCCCATACAGACCTGCCCCAAAGCAGAGCTATAGTATCCTTTGGTATCAGGTTTAGTATTTAATCCAAGTATTCTCATTAGAAGTACCACCACCAAAGTATTTGTTTAACTCATGGTTTAGTCTTTCTTCTTTTCTATCTTGGTATGCTAAATCTTGGTCTTTCGCTAATTGCTTCTGCCAATACTGACAGGCAATCTGTAAAGCATCAATCCTGTCGTCTTGCGATAGGGTATTAGCTCCTTTCTGTAAACGACTGATTTGATAAAAGAGTTGATAACGTAATGCTTGTTCAGGTGGGTACAATTCGTTTGTACCTTCATAATCATTCTTAATAACATTAGCATCAACGATAATTCTGTGTTGAGATACTAGAGGTTCAAGTGTGTCTAATATCCGTCTATGTTTGTTTGTAGTTTGTCTTACAAGTTCTGTAGTACATCTATAATCTTTTTTAAGATATGGCATTAATAAGGCTTCGAACATGCCTTGACCAAAGTTTTCTTCAATAAGTATTTTATTAACTTTATTCTTTTTAGCGATACTAACTAGTTTAGATAATACATGTTCTGTATATCCTGCACTAAATCCACCTGCGTCTAATATAAAGATATTCCCATTTAAGAATTTTGTAACAACATAACTTGTTTCATCTTTACCTTTTCCTGCAGGGTCAATAGACATAACTGAACCTTGATAAGGAAGCCATTCTCCTTGTATCTGCATAGGTCTATAATAAGCATCTCCTTGTAATCCGACACAAGGTAAGCCTTCTTGTCTTAATTCAGGACTAGAAGCCCATATAACCTTCTCAGGAGCATTGTCAGGGTTTAATGTCATTACAGTTAAGTCTGATAGCTTTAATGGATATTTGTTTAAATCATTTAAAGTCGTATCCAACATAAACTGCATATTAAAAGCTAATCTGCCATAACTAGCTTCTCTAGCTAATAAGTCTTCAGTATTAAATCTAACAGGGTCTGTTGGTTTACTTACCAAGTCATGCGTCCAAGTATTTCCTATAATAGGAGCTAAGTTAGACGCATAACTTTTTAACTGGTTTTCAGTTGGGTATCTAGCAGTCCAATATCGAACTTTATAACCTCTTTCTTGTAATTTATTGTAGATTGATTGTTCGACCTGTGGTGTGCCTAAAAATATTATTCTAGATTGTTTTTCAGGTTTAATGATTGCTTCAAATTCTTTAATAGCTTCAGATAACTTATCTCTCATGGTTTGAGTTTGAGTATTTCCTGAAGTCTCAACATCATCACAAATAACAAGGTCTGCTCTAGAACCTGTAAGCTGTGAAGTAATACCTAAAGATTTAACTGAAGGTTGATGTGATGCTAAAGCAGGTGCAACATCAAATGAAATTTTAGATTGTCTCTGACTTTCTTTAGGATAAAGATGCTCTAATAGTGGCATCTCTTGTAGTAGTCTTAAACAAAACGTACTGAAGTCATCAGCTCTATTCTTACTAGCAGAAACTACTAATACATTAAGCTGTGGGTCTAATAAAAGTCTCCACAATACATAAGCTGATGTTATCCAAGATTTACCACAACCTCTAAAAGCACTTATAATTTGTCTTTGAGAACCATGCTGTAAATAATTAGCAATATCGTATTGTATAGGTGTTGGTTCAGGTAATTTTAAATGTTTCCAAGCGATATATAGGAAATTCCTGAAGTCTTTAATTTTTGATAGCAGTTTTTGGTTTTTCATTGAATGGCATTTCGTTTATTAATTTTTGTAATGGACTATCGTCAGTAGGTACTGCATCAATTCCATTATCTCTTAAAAATTGTCTAGCTACATTCAAATCTGCTGATTTACATTCAGGGTCTTTAACTTTCTCTAGTAACTTTTCAGCTAATATCCCATGAAGTTCTCTTAATTTATCATTACTCATTTATAATTTTTAATATTTTCTTTTCTCCCATATAAATTTCTGTTTCTGCTTTAACTTGTTTACAGACAAATCTAACTCTTTCAGGATTTACTTCCTTTTTTGCAACACGAGCAGATTTCATACAGGTTGATAATTTGTCTTTGTAAGTGAACTCAATCATTTCCCCATTTAAAATTAATAGTAAAGCGAATACAGTCTCAGTTATCATTAGTGGTCTCCATTTGAAAATTGTCTTTGTTTATCTTTTAGTTTTTCTACATCTGTTTGTAGCTTTTCAATAATACCTTGTTGAAATTCTATAAGGATATTCTGTTCTTGGTCATTCGCACTCATACCCATTTCTCCTCTTGGATATTTAATTGAAAACTCAACTACATTTTCTAAATCTTTTTCAATCATCATTAATTTTGTTGAATGATTATTTAATTTTTCTGTTATTCCAAAGTAAGCCCAAACACCAATAGCTACTGCACCAATAATAGAAATTAAATTCTTCATTGGCATACTTATTGAAGTTTGTTCGGAAATTTTCATATTAGGAATAGAATTAGTGCAACGATACCAACAATCCACCACTTAGCTTTTTCGCTTCTGTTAAACCAAAATTGTCTAAGCCATAAGATTGTGTCAGGAATTGTCATTTTAAATAATTAACTGCTCCAAATACAGTTGCAATAATAGTTGCTAATAAAACTATTAACCCAACTGTACCTTTCGATTTGTTCATAAATTCTTTTAATTCTAAAATGTCTTTTCGATTTTGTCTTATCTCAAACAAAATCATATCCATTTGACCTTTAGATGTTGTACCGCATTGGCAAAGTTTCTTTTTTATTTTTCTAGGCATCTGTATGTGGCTCACTTAATACTGTTATCTTAATACATTTAGCTCTAACTACATTTGTAGCTTCAGGTTCTATTTGTTTAAGTATAAAAATAATTCTGTGAGATTTTTGCTGACATTCTTGAATTGTGTTTGAATAAGATATTGGATAATTAACTTCAGCTCCGTTTACCAACAAGGTAAGAGCCAAAGCATATATAATATCCACTTAATAAAAATTGATTACTCCTCTTAAACATAAAAATACAAAGCACACTTCCATTAAGGTTCTTGGTAGGTCTCTGTCTTTGTAGGCAAAGATTACCCACATAATTGTTGAAATAGCACTTATGCCCCAACCTAAACTAAAAAAATTTATGTTAGTGTTTGTAAGTAACCAAGTGCCTAACATTGTAAGGATAAAAGCTATCCATCTCATAGGCACACTCCATGATTTTATCAGTAATTGTTATTTAGCTGTTCCTGCTGTTCCGTTACTACCGACTATTGGGTTAGATGCCCAAGCGTGATATACAAAATCTTGTCCAGTAGCATTATGGTCAGCATCACTGTGATAAAATTTAAAACCATTAGAAAGTAAATCTATTCTTTCTGTCGTACTTTGTTGACTTGTATGGTATGGAAATAAAGCATTGTTTTTAGGATTGTATCCTTGATATACACCATTCCACATATACCAAGCGGCACTTGCTGATGCTTTTTTCACAATTACAAGTGCAGGTGAAAATCCTAATGGTTGATAAAATCCTTCAGTAGCAGAACCATTCCCCCTGAACCCACCGAATTTGCTATAACCCTTGATGCTAGTAAACGCAATACAAAGTATATCGTGACTTGCATTACCACCTACATTAGCGTCAGTTGCAAAAGTTATATCTGTAGCTGTTGGAACTGTGTTGTGATATTTTCCACTATCGTCTGCTCTGACGTGATTACCATTTAATCTAAGGTAATAATCTCCTGCTGTTGATATATCACTATGAACATTTTGGTGATAACAAGCCCAATCTTGACCACTATCTAAATTCTTTGTCCATATAGCTTGTGGTGTTTTTCCTAATCCGTGTTTTAAAACTTTACCTGCAGGATTATCATTATTAAATTTATAAATACCAATTCCTGCTGTTGCATTAATATTGCAAGTTACATTTGTTACTGTGCTTCCACTAGGAACAGACGTACTATCGCCCTTCCAATTCATTCCTAAATAATCTTCATTATTTGCATTTGTTCCATTATCTCCACCTAAAACATAACCATCAGAGTTCCAAGCTGTTAAACCATTTGACAGAGCCGCTTCAACTTCGTGACTACTAGATGAAATATTTTGTGTTGTACCTCTTACAGTATCAAACATTGTGTAATTTTGAGTATCCATATCAACACCTTTTAACCAAGATAAAGCACTAGAAAATCCTACTCCAGTTACAGTTTGTGAACTACCTGTTCCTGTGTGACCATTTAATTTAAAATGTGATGAAGGTTTAAAATTTATATATGCCAT
>MDSV01002413.1_pt1 | contig 15223 bp, 16 predicted proteins | sample 810851 | NCBI WGS metagenome assembly MDSV01 (sample SAMN05326640, study PRJNA326480) | marine metagenome | isolation source: seawater | place: Atlantic Ocean: North East | collected 2012
CAAATGAAATTTTAGAAAGAATTGAAACTTCCAAATTTGACTATGTTTTTATAGATGGTGGTCATAAATACGAAACAGTCAAAAATGATTTAAGAAATTTAACCGCAGTAATTAATCAAAATGGAATTATTGTTTGTGATGATTATAATTTATCGTACGCTCCTGGTATTAAAAAGGCAATCGACGAATTTGCATTATTAAATAATTTTAAACTTGAAATTTTAAATTCAAGATTTGCTGAAATAACAAAAAATCTATAATTAATTTTAAGTAATTTTTTTTATAGGGGGGTACTTTAAAGTAATTTCAGGAATCCAATTTTTTATAGATTCTATTCTTCTTGTACTTGAAGGATGTGTGCTCATCCATTCAGGCGGAGCTTTACCTTTGTGAGCTTCCTTCATTCTTTCCCAAATCTTTATAGCTTCTCTAGTGTCGTATCCCGCCAATGAAGAAAAAATCAAACCTAAATAATCTGCTTCAGATTCTTGTTTTCTTCCAAAAGGATTATCAATTCCAAAAGTTCTAAGCATCCCAGCAACATCTACTCCTGTAGTTCTTTGAGTGTTTGATATTGCTCCGCCAGTAAAAATATCTATTGCCGTTGTTCCTACATTTAATACTAGAGCTCTGCTAGCTCTTTCCACAGAATGTTTTGCAACAGCGTGAGCTATTTCATGACCCATGACAGCAGCTAATCCATGTTTATTTTTAGTAACTTCAAGAATACCTGTGTATACTGCAATTTTACCTCCTGGCATACACCAAGCATTCTTAATTTTATCGTTGTCGATTAAAATATACTCCCACTGAAAATTGTAAGTAGGATCATATTTATTAATTGATTCAAAATATAAGCTTACTGACTCTTCAATATTTGAACCAATTTCAATAATTTCTTTTAATTGTTTTTTATCATCACTTAATTTAGCTTGGCTTTTTACTTTTTCATAAATTTGGGCAGCCTGTCTGTTAAGTGTGCTTTCAGGTATTAATTTTAATTGTTTCCTTTCAGTAATAGGAGCAGAAGCACATGCAGCAACAATTAACCCACAACTACAACCACCAAAAACTTCAAGAAATTTTCTTCTATTTATGTTATTAATTTTACTCATAAAAATAATAGTATATTAAATGGCTAATAAAGAAAAAAAAAGAAGTATTTTAACAAGATTTAGGAACTATTTTATTGCTGGTGTTGTTGTTTTAATTCCAATCGGAATAACTGTATACCTGACAATCTTTATAATATCTATTTCTTCTAACATACTACCAAAAGAGATAAATCCTAATCATTACTTGCCATACAACATTCCTGGAGTTGAAATTATAATTTCCATACTTTTAATAACTTTCATAGGTTGGTTGTCACTATCTTTTTTAGGAAAAAGATTGTTAAATTTATTTAATAATATTTTAAAAAAAATTCCTATTTTAAGAACAATATATTCTGCAATTGGACAAATGACAGAAACATTTACTAAAAGTGATAAAAAGAAACAAAATGTTGTTTTGGTTGAATATCCAAGAAAAGGTTCATGGGCCGTTGGTTTTGCTACAAAAGATAATGTTGGTGAAATAACAAACAAAACAAAAATGAATTTAGTTAATGTATTTGTTCCTACTACACCAAACCCAACGAGTGGATTTCTTTTAATGTTTCCAAAAGATGAAGTTATTTATTTAGATATGAGTTTTGAAGAAGCTTCAAAATTTATTGTGTCTGCTGGAACATCTAATCCTAATTAATTTATTTGATTAACAATATTAGCTTTGTCGAATAATTTAAGTAAAAAGTCATATCTTTTAAAATTATCATCATTTAATTCAATCTCTTTAATATTTTTTTCCGCAAGTTGGAAAAGCTCTTCATGTTGAACAGGATCAGCTATTTTAAAATCTTTTATCCCACTTTGTTGATATCCCAGCACATCACCAAATCCTCTTAACTTCATATCTTGATCAGCAATAAAAAAACCATCATTTGATGATTTTAAAATTTTAATTCTTTTTCGGGCATTTTCACTTAAGTTTTTTTTAAAAAGTAGAATACAAGTCCCTTGATTGGTTCCTCTACCAACTCTTCCTCTTAACTGGTGTAACTGAGACAAACCAAATTTATTCGAGTTTTCGATTATTATTACATTAGCTTTTGGAAAATCTATACCAACTTCAATTACAGTAGTTGAAACCAATATATCAATATATCCATTTAAAAAATTATTTAAAACTTTTTCCCTTTCATCTTTTTCCATTGCCCCATGCACTAATCCAACTCGATTAAAAAAAATATTTTTTAAAAATTTAAATTTTGCAACAGCTGCGGTATAATCTACCTTAGAAGATTCTTCAATTAATGGACAGACCCAAAATATTTGATTTCCTTTTTGTATTTGGTTTTTAATAAATGTTATTACTTCATTTATTTTTTCCTCAGGTTTACTTATTGTTATAATATTTTTTCTATTAATTGGTTTCTCTGTAAGTTTTGATATATCCATATCGCCGTAAATTGCCAGTATAAGAGTACGTGGAATAGGTGTTGCAGACATTAAAAGTATATCGCAGTTTCTACCACCTTTGTTTGAAAGTTCAATTCTTTGTTTAACACCAAATTTATGTTGTTCATCTATAATTATTAATCCTAGATTTTTAAAAGATATATTTTTTTGAAACAATGCATGAGTTCCAATCAAAAACTTTGTTTTTCCATTTAGTATATTTTCTTTAATTATTTTTTTTTGTTTTAATTCAGTTTTACCTGTTAATAATTCAATTGTTACATTAGTTGCTTTGAATAATTTTTTTGCAAGCTTATAATGTTGCTTAGCTAAAATTTCAGTAGGCGCCATTAAAGCAACTTGATAATTTGATCTAATTACATTTGAAGCGCCTATAAATGCTACTATTGTTTTGCCACTACCCACGTCACCTTGTAAGAGTCTAAACATTTTAAAATTTGATTTAAGATCATAATTAATTTCATCAATTATTTTTCTTTGATTTTTTGTTAATATAAAGTCTAGATTTTCATAAATCTTTTTTGATAAAGAATCGTCAAATAATTTATTTTTTTTTTTATATTTTTTTATTCTCTTTCTTGTTTCAGATAAGACTAATAAATTTGCTATGATTTCATCATAAGCTAGACGTCTATAAAATTTTGAGTTAATGTCATTTTCATTTTCATTATGAATGCCTGCAATGGATTTTGTCCAACTGACATTACCAATTTTTTTTAGAATTTCTTTATCGTGCCACTCGTTTAAATTTGTAATTTTATCTAAAACCTGTTCTATAAGTTTTCTATAAACCTTTTCTGTTAAACCTTCAGTTAAGGAATATTTTGGAATAACTCTAGTTACATAATCTTCTTTATGCAATGGAACAACGTAGGTTGGGTTTGTAATTTGGTACTTTTTCTTAAAGTAATTAATTTTTCCACTTATAACCACAGTTGAATTTAATGGTAAAATTTTTCTTATGTATCCTTCTCTGCTGTTAAAGAAAACAATATCAATTTTACCAGTTTCATCTTGACAATTAACTTTACTTGGTAGATTTCTTATTCTGGGAAAATTATACTTTAATACTTTAACTTTTATTGTAGTTATTTTACCTATTTCTAGCATATTTAAAGTTTTTATATTTGTACGATCAGTAAAACTTTGTGGAAGATTCCATAACAAATCAGATATTTTTTCAATTTTTTTTTTTTTTAATATTAGTTTCAGTTTCGAACCAACGCCACTAAGTGTTGAAATATTTTGAGTTAAAAAATTTGTTATTTTTGACTGATTCATTAAATTATAATATACATTAATTTTATTTAATCATGACAGATAAAGAAATTTTAAAAAGAAAAATTATATATAGATCTATGCATAGAGGCACAAAAGAGATGGATTTATTGCTAGGTGGATTTGTTAAAAAAAATATTAATTTTTTCAATTTAAATGAGCTAAATGATTTAATAAGTTTACTTCTGGTAGATGATGAGATTCTATATAAGTGGTATTTTGAAAATATTGATAATACCTTAATTCCAAAAAATCCAACTTCAAAAAAATTAAAAGACTTTAAAATATAAAAACATGGCGGAAGGGGTGGGATTCGAACCCACGAATGAGTTGCCCCATCGCTGGTTTTCAAGACCAGTGCTTTCAACCGCTCAGCCACCCTTCCTAAGTATTTGAAGTTTATATACATTAAAAACTACATCAACTCTAGCAAAGAGTTTTTTTTAAATATTGTCTTCATTTGATGTGAATTAAAAAGTCTGTTTTTTTACTAATTAAATAGCTTTTATTAATGATTTTAAAAGCAAGATAATTATATAATTTTCGTATTTTTTTCTTATTTCCTATGGTAATTAGATTTAATGTCTTTTAATTACAAATTATTTTCAATTTTTATATTTTTAAAATTATTTTTTATTAATCCTGTTCAATCTGATAATAGCGAAAGTTTTGAGCATTGGTTAAATTTGTTTAAAGAGTCAGCAATTGAAAAAGGTATATCAAAAAAAACCCTTGAAATTTCTTTTAAAAATGTAAAATTTTTAGAAAACGTCATCAAGTATGACAGAAAACAACCGGAGTTTTTTGAAGATACAATCACATATGTGAGTAAAAGAGCAAATAAATCTCGACTTAAATCTGCTAAGCGTCTATTAAAAGAAAATAAAAAATTATTTCTTCAGGTAGAAAATGAATTTAATGTAGAAAAAGAAATTCTTCTTTCACTTTGGGGCATAGAAACAAATTTTGGTAAACATGTTGGTAAGATGGATATAATATCATCTTTAGCAACATTGAGTTATGATTTACGTAGGAGAGATTTTTTCTCTTCCCAACTTATTATTTTATTAAGGTTAATTGACACGAATGTTGTTGATCCAAACACCCTGTATGGATCTTGGGCTGGTGCATACGGAAACTTTCAATTTATGCCATCAACTATAAAAAGCTATGCAATAGATTATGATAAAAATAAAAAAATCGAATTAAAATCATCACTTGAAGATTCGTTGGCTTCAGCAGCAAATTATATTTCTAAAATTGGTTGGAAGAAAAATCAACCTTGTTTTTACAGAGTTAAATTAAGCAAAAAAATTGATAAAAAGTTTATAAATACGTCAGCTAGAGGTATTTCCAACAGACTAAAAGTTAATGCATGGAAAAAAAAGGGTGTGTTAAGTTTTGATGAAACTGAATTGACTTCAAATCTAAGGGCAGCTTTAATTATGCCAGACGGTAAAATAGATAGTCCCACTTTCTTAGTTTTCGGAAATTATGAAAAAATACTAAAATGGAATAGATCACTCCGTTTTGGAATTAGTGTTTGCACTTTAGCTAATATGATAAAAATATGAAATTTAATAAACTAATTTTGATCTTTTTTTTATCATTTATTCTACTTTCATGTGCTGATTATAACATTCAAAATAAAGAAAAAGATAAAATTTATTATACGTCAAGTGGATTTGCTTTGATTTATGAAGATGATTTATATGATAAAAAAATTATCAATAAAAAATTAAATACTGAGAATATAGAAGTGTTACATTCTATATTAAAAACAAATACTTTAATTAAAATTATAAACCCTATTAATAATAAAATTATTGAAACTAAAGTTAAGAGAAAAGCTTTATATCCAAAAATATTCAACGTCGTTATTACAAATGAAATAGCTTCGATCCTAGAACTAGACATTGAAAATCCATACGTCGAGATTCTTGAAATGAAAAAAAATAAAAAATTTATTGCTAAAGAAGGAACTATTTTTGAAGTTGAAAAAAATGTTGCTGAAAAAGCACCTGTGGATGATGTTCAAGTCGACGATTTGACAGCTAATAAAAACATAAATTATGATAATAAAACTAAAATAAAAAGTTTTATTTTAGTTATTTCAGATTTTTATTATGAAAATTCAGCAAACTCATTAAAACAAGAATTAGTCAAAAAAACAGAAAATATTAATATTTCTGTAAAAAAAATTAATAATAACAAGTACAGGCTTTTTGCTGGACCTTTTGAAAATTTTAATGCTTTAAAAACAACTTATATTAGTTTAAATAATTTAGGATTTGAAGATTTAAATATTTATAGAAACTAAAATGAAATTTTTGAATTATTTTTACACATTTTTGTTATCACTTTTTTTAATACAGAATTCGCATTCAGCTGAATTTGATATTGATGTTAAGACTGTAATTTTACAAGATTTTAACTCAGGTACTATCCTTTATGAAAAGGATGCCGATATTTCTATCTATCCTGCTTCTATGACAAAAATTATGACTTCTATAGTTGTTTTTGATTTATTAAAAAAAGGTGAAACTTCACTTGATGAATTGATCACAGTATCCGAAAAAGCTTGGCGAATGTCTCAAAGCGGCTACTCATCTATGTTTATAATGTTGAATGATCAAGTTTCAGTTGAAGATTTATTAAAAGGAATAATTATAGTTTCAGGTAATGATGCATGCGTTGCTCTAGCAGAAGGTTTGTCTGGAAGTGAAGAAGACTTTGTTGCACTAATGAATGAAAAAGCATTTGAATTAGGTTTAGAAAATACAAATTTTAAAAATTCGTCTGGAATAAGTGATCCTGATAATTATTCAACTGTAAGAGATATTTTAAAGATGTCAGCTTACATGATTAAAAATTATCCTGAATACTATGAATATTTTAAGGAGACTACCTTTACCTGGGATAGGACAGGAGGAGATCCAATTACTCAAGGAAATAGAAATCCTTTGCTTTATAAAAATGTAGGAGCAGATGGAATTAAAACTGGATTTTTAACTGTAGAACAATACTCACTTGCCTCTACTATTAAATTAAATGAACGTAGAGTTATTGCTGTAGGAAGTGGTTTTAAAACAAAAAATTCAAGGTCTAGAGAGTCATTAAGAATTTTAAATTGGGGATTAAAAAAATTTGATACTGTATCTATAATAAGAAAAGATGAAATTTTTTCTGAATTAGATGTATGGACTGGTAAAAAAAATAAATTGGAGGTTATTTCTAAAGAAGATTTTTATTTAACAATACCAAAAAGAAAAAAAAGTACTATAAAAGCATATCTAGAGTATAATAAACCTTTGGTAGCTCCTATTAATGAAGGAGATAAGGTTGCTAGTTTAAAAGTTTATGTTTCCGGAAATTTAAATAAAGAAATAGATATTTTTGCTTCAGAAAGTATAAAAAAAGCTAATATATTCTCAAGATTATTAACTTCCTTAAACTATTTGGTTTGGGGAGATGTATAAAAAAAAACCTTTTTTTATAACATTTGAAGGTGTAGAAGGTTCAGGCAAATCATTTCATAGTTTAAGACTTTTTAAAAAGCTGAAAAAAAAGAAACTCCCTGTTTTATTGACCAGAGAACCTGGTGGCACCAAAAGCTCAGAATTAATTAGAAATCTAATATTAAAAGATTATTTTTACAAGGGATCTAAGGAGAAGTTTAATAAATATACAGATACATTGCTTTATCTTGCAGCAAGAAATGAGCACGTTCAAAATAAAATTAAGCCAGCTTTATTATCTAAAAATATTATCATTTGTGATAGGTTTATAGACTCAACAGTAGCGTATCAAGTATACGGAAAAAGAGTTGATAAGAGATTAATTGATTATATTCATACATATATATTAAAAAATATAAGACCTAATTTAACATTCATACTTTATGCAAATATTAATAAAGCTTTAAAGAGATTAAACCAAAGAAAAAAGAAAAATAGATATGATAAATTTTCTAAAAATTTTTATAATAAAGTACAAAATTATTTTATAAAAATTGGAAAAAAAAATAAATCTCGATATGTCCTTATAGATAATTCAAATGACTCACCAGAGGTAGAGAAAATCATTTATAATAAATTTTTGCAAAGATTTAATAGATGAATAAAGCTCAAAAAATTGAAGTTAAAGACCCAATTAATCAAATAAACCTTCATGGTTTTAATGATTATTTTCTACAGTTTATATCTCTATATAAAAAAAATGCTTTACCAAATATTATTCTCTTAAGTGGTGAAAAAGGTATTGGAAAAGCTACATTTGCTTACCATTTTATTAACTATTTACTTTCTCAAAACGAGGATCATTCATATTCAATTGAAAGTTTTAAAATTAACCCAAAAAATTTTTCTTACGATTTAGTTAAAAATTCTATACATCCAAATTTCTTTTTGCTTGATAGTAAATCGTTAGGTGAAAATATTAAGATTGACCAAACACGAAGTCTTATAAAATTCTTAAATCAGACAAATTATTCGAATAATTTAAAGTTAGTGCTTCTTGATAACGCAGATCTTTTGAACGTTAATTCCTCAAACTCTTTACTTAAAGCATTAGAGGAACCAAGTTCTAATACCTTTTTTTTTATAATTGATAATAACTCATCTGATCTACTTGACACAATTAAATCGAGGTCATTAAAGTTTAATTTTTATTTTACTTTAAGCGAAAAAAGAAATATTTTTAATAAAATAATCGGTGATTATAATCTTAAATTTACTGATCAAAACATCAATGATTTTTTTTATTTTGATTCACATGGGAATTTTTTACGATATTTAACTTTGTTAAAAGATTCAAACTTAGATATATCTAGTGACGATTTATCGTGCATCAATTATTTGATGGAAAAATATAGGAATAGTCGTGACAATAATCTTTTAAATTTTATTAGCTTGTTTATTGAAAAATATTATAACAAACTATCGTTAAGTAATTTTGAAAACGTAAATAAATATTTTATTGATAAAAATAAAATAATTTATTTAATTAGTGATATGAAAAAATTTAATCTAGATAAAAAAAATTTACTTATATCAATGGATAGGATCTTAAATAGTGAAAGATAAAAATTTTTATATTACTACTCCAATATATTACCCCTCAGGACAACCACACATGGGACATGCTTATTCAAGCATTTTTGCTGATGTATTTGCTCGTTTTAAACGTATTGATGGTTTTGATGTCCATTTTTTAACAGGAACTGATGAACATGGTCTTAAAATTCAGAAAGCTGCTGAAAAGGCAAATTTAAAACCTTTAGAATATTGCAATACAATATCTAAAGTATTTAGCGATCTTTCTATCAAGCTAAATTTATCTAACGACGACTTTATTAGAACAACGGAGAAAAGGCATCACAAATCAGTTAATGATCTGTGGGAGAGGCTTGTAAAATCTGGTGATATATATTTATCTAAATATAAAGGATGGTATTCTGTCTCTGATGAAGCTTACTATAATGAAGATGAGATAATTGAAGAAAACGGAAAAAAAGTATCAACTTTTTCTGGTTCATTAGTAGAGTGGGTAGAAGAAGAATCTTTTTTTTTTAAACTATCTGCATGGCAAGAAAGACTCTTATCTTTTTATGAAAAAAATAAAAAATTTATTTTGCCTACTTCACGTAGAAATGAAGTAATTAATTTTGTAAAAAGTGGTTTAAAAGATTTGTCTATAAGCAGAACTTCATTTTCATGGGGGATTAAAGTACCCAAAAACCATAACCATGTAATTTATGTATGGTTAGATGCTTTAACTAATTATTTGAGTGCTTTAAATTATCCTGAAACTAATAACAAATTATTTAAAAATTTTTGGCCTGCGTCTCTACATATCATTGGTAAAGATATTTTAAGATTTCACGCAATATACTGGCCTGCTTTCTTATTAGCAGCACAAATTGAACCACCTAAAAGAATTTTTAGTCATGGATGGATTTTATCTGGTGATGAAAAAATGTCAAAATCCAAAGGTAATATTCTTGATCCTTTAGAAATTATTAATAAATACGGAATTGACCAATTAAGATATTATTTAATGAAAGAAGTTTCACACGGCAGTGATGGGAACATTTCTCTAAAAAGTTTAGAAAACTGCATTAATAGTGATTTAGCAAATAATTATGGAAATTTATGTCAAAGAGTATTTTCATTTATAAAAAAAAATTGCAATAGTAAAGTTATCAAATCAAAAAATTTATCTAGCGTAGATAAAGATCTTATAAATAAAACAGAAGAAATTACTAAAAATGTGAAAATCTTTATGGAAGATCAAAATTTAAATGCATATCTAAAATCAACAATTAAAATAAGTTTTTTAACTAATAAATATATAAATGATGAAGAACCATGGAAACTTAAAAATACTAATACAGAAAAAATGAATAATGTACTTTATATAGCTTTAAAGCAAATTGCAAAGATCTCAATTTTATTGAGTCCGATAATTCCTAGTGCTTCAAATAAAATCTTGGATGCTTTAAGTATAAAAAAGGAAAAAAGAAACTTATTATTTTTAGATGATAATGCATTATTAGATACCGAAGCTAAAGTTCTGGATTTAAACATCTTATTTAAAAAAATTTTATAATGATTATAGATTCACACTGTCATTTAGATTATCCAGAATTGTACGATCAATTAGATGACGTTGTTAAAAGAGCTTATAAAAATAAGATTGAATATCTATTAACAATATGTACGACTTTGTCTAGTTTTGATAAAATCAAAATAATCATAGAAAAGTATAAAAATATTTACGGTACTTTTGGAATACACCCTCATGAAACTGAAAAATTCAGTAAAGTTGATTTAAATCTTATATTAGAAACAAAAAGACAATTTAGTAAAGTTATAGGTATTGGTGAGACTGGACTAGATTACTTTTATAATCATAGTGATAAATCTGTACAAAAAAAAAGTTTTATTAATCATATAAAAGCTGCCGCAGAGTTAAATATACCTTTAATTGTCCACACAAGAAATGCTGAGAAAGATACATTAGATATTATTAAAACAGAGAAAAAGAACGCCAATTTAAAGGTTTTAATACATTGTTTCACTGGATCAAAAAATTTTGCTAAAAAATTGATAGATATAAATTGCTACATATCATTAAGTGGAATTATAACTTTTAAAAATTCTACAGAGCTAGTCGATGCTGTTTCCATAATACCTCTTGATAATCTTTTGGTTGAAACTGATTCTCCTTATCTTGCCCCAACACCTTACAGAGGTAAACCTAATGAACCTTCATATATTATTCATACGATTGATAAATTGTCTAAAATAAAAAATGTACCAGTAGACGTAGTAGCAAATCAAACCACAAATAATTTTATAAAACTTTTTAACTTAAAATGAAAAATAAATTAATAATTCTGGGTTGTGGAAGCTCTGTAGGGGTCCCAAGAATAGATGGTTACTGGGGAAGATGTAAGAAGAATAAAAAAAATATACGTTCGAGATGTTCAGCTATAATAATAAAAGGTTCAAATAATGTTTTAATAGACACATCTCCAGATATAAAAAGCCAGTTATTAAAAAATAAAATTACAAATATATCTTCTGTTGTTTATACGCACCAACATGCTGACCAAGTAAATGGTTTGTTCGAGTTACGTCCTTTTTTTTGGAAAAACAGAAAAAAAATAGAGTTATATGGAAATATAAAAACGTTAAAACATTTAAGAATAAGTCAAGGATATTTGTTCAAAAAAATAGGTGATTACCCACCAATAGTAAAATCAAATATAATAAAAAACAATTTTAATCTAGGTAAGGCAAAAGAACGTATCAGTTTTGATGTACTTAACGTGAAGCACGGAAAGGTTAAAAGTTTAGCATATATTTTTGAAAAAATTGCTTATATTAGTGATTGCAAAGATCTTTCAATTATTAAATCTAAAAAATTAATTAATCTTAATTATCTTATTATAGATTGTTTAAGACTTGAAAAACACACATCTCATTTTACTTTAAAAGAAGCACTCTATGTGCATAATTGTTTAAAACCTAAAAAAACTATACTTACTAACCTCAATCATGAGTTAGATTACAATTTTTTATTGCGTAAACTTCCTAAAAATGTTTTACCTGCATACGATGGTTTAACTATAAATTTTTAATATGAAAAGAAATATAATTATTATAACTGGTGGAGCAGGTTTCGTTGGCACTAATTTAATTAATCTTTTTATTGAAAGAACTGATTATAAAATTATAAGTATAGATAATTATTCATCTGGTCTTAAAAAAAATCACATTAAAAATAAAAGAGTTAAATACATTAAATCTGACACTAGATACATTTCCCAAATTCTAAAAAACACCAAAAAAATAAACTCTGTTTTTCATTTTGGCGAATTTGCAAGAATTTATCAAAGTTTTATAAAAATGAATGAATGTATTAGTTCAAACTCTGTTGGTTCTAATGCGGTATTTAATTTTTGTTTAAAAAATAAAATAAAATTAATTTATTCTGCAACTTCAGCCTCATTAGGAAACAAAGGTAATGATAAAAATTTATCTCCTTACGCATTCACTAAAGCAAAAAATCTTGAGCTTCTTGAAAATCTAAAAAAATGGTTTAGTTTTAAATATGAAGTTATTTATTTTTATAATGTCTATGGATCTTTTCAAATTTCAAAAGGGGACATGGCTACCGTTATAGGTATTTTTGAAAATCATTATAAGAAAAAAAAACCTTTACCTGTTGTTAGACCGGGCAGTCAAACCAGAAGATTTACACATATTCATGATACAGTTGAAGTGTGTTATTATGCATGGAAAAAAAATCTTTGTAGGCATTATAGTATAGCTAATCGTAAAAGCTATTCTATTTTAAGTGTTGCTAAAATGTTTAATACAAAAATTAAATTTTTACCAAAAAGAGCAGGGGAACGTTATGCTTCTGCACTAACAAGTATGAATCTATCAAATAAAGTTTATAAACATTTTGGTAAAATAAACTTAAAAGATTATATTAATAATCTTTTATTAAAAAAATTTTAGACTTTATTTAAGGCCTTTTCGATGGCTGCCGTAAATCTTTTAGAAGAAGGGTTTGTTATTGAGGCAAAAGTGTCTTCAATTAATCCACTTTTACCAATTATAATTTTATGAAAATTCCATTTAGGAATTGCTGACTTTCCATAGCTTTCCCTAGCCCACTTATAAAAAGGGTGGGCATTATCACCTTTTACATAAGATTTTTCTGTCATTGGAAAAGAAATACCAAATTTAGTTTCACAAAAGGTTTTTATTTCACTACTATTTCCCGGTTCTTGTCCCCCAAAATCATTAGAAGGCACACCAATCACTACTAAGCCTTTCTCACCATATTCTTCCCATACTTTTTGTATATCTTCATATTGATTTGTAAATCCGCATTGACTAGCAACGTTTATTACAACAATCACCTTATTTTTAAAATTTGAAAGTTTAAGTGGTTTTCCGTCTATATCATTAAAAACGAAGTCATAAGCAAGTTTATTATTGTTACTAGAAACATTTGTAGTGAAGATAGACATAATTAATATTATTAAAATTTGTTTAAAAAATCTATTCATACAGGGTTATTTTTTTTTAGTCACTATTAATAATAAAAAGTATCCTGCTAATGTAGATAATAAAGAACCAGAAAGTACTCCAATTTTTACACCATCGATATATTGAGCGTCATTAACAAAAGCCAAATTACCAATAAATAAACTCATAGTAAAACCTATACCAGTCAAAATACCTACAGCATACAATTGTATCCAATTAGAATTTGATGGCATTTCTGCAATTTTTAATTTAACTGACACATAGGCAAAAATAAATACACCAATTTGCTTTCCAATAAAGAGGCCACATAAAATTCCTAGGGGTATAGGAAACATTAATGTATTTAATGAAAACCCGCTCAAAGATACCCCAGCATTAGCGAAAGCAAATAGTGGCATAATTCCGTACGCAACATAAGGTGACAAAATATGTTCTAATTTTAAAAGTAATGAAAAGTCCCCATCATTTTTTTTGTGCGGGATAGTTAGGGCTAATAAAACACCTGATATAGTAGCATGTATTCCTGAACCATGAGTAAAGTACCAAAGAAATAAACCTATAAATAAATAAGGAGTGAATTTTTTAACTCCTATTTTATTTATAATAATCAGTAATAAAAAAGAAAAAAACATCATTAAAAGAAAAATATACTGTATTTCTGATGAGTAAAAAAAAGCAATAATTATAATTGCACCCAGATCATCAATTATAGCAAGAGCCATTAAAAAAACTTTTAATGATAAAGGTATTCTAGAACCTAATAATGACAATACTCCAATAGAGAAAGCAATGTCTGTTGCTGAAGGTATAGCCCATCCTTTCAATGTATCATTATTATCTATGTTAATAAAAATGTAAATGAGGGCAGGGACTAACATGCCTCCAACGGCTCCTACTATGGGTAATAATGCTTGTTTAGGATTTGATAATTCACCTTGCAAGAATTCTCTTTTAATTTCTAAAGTTACGACAAAGAAAAATATTGCCATTAAAACATCATTAATCCAATGAATAACACTCAGATCTAAGCTAAATTTTCCAAAGCCAATTTTTAAATGCGCAGCAAGTAAACTAAAAAAATCTACACTATAAGAGCTGTTACTTAATATTAGTGCTATTACTGCTGCTATTAAAAGTAGCAAACCACTTGCAGCTTCTAATTTAAAAAACCATTTAAAGGATCGAGTTATATAATTTATCATATTAATATTAAATTTTTATTTCATCATCCAAATATATTTTTCCACTTTTTAATATTTCACATCTTAAACCGCCTTTTAACAAAAACTCTTTCACAAAATTATTTTGTTTTAAAAGTCCCTCTAAATATTTGCAAGGTCTACATAAATCATGAGCTTTTACTTTTACTTCACCAATAAAAAATTCTTTATTTAACAAGTTATTTAGTTTTATTTCTTTGGTTATAATATTTCTTCTGAAATCTTTTGCTTTGATGGTAGAATTTGAAATTTTATTGTAGTAATTAATATTTTCAATTTCAATTAAAGTAATTTGTTTTTTTTTATCATTATTATCTTTAAAATTTCTATCATTTAATAAACCCTTATTTTTAAAAGCCTGAATGGAATCAAGCAGCAATATATCATCACCTTTTGTCTTAGTAATTCCAATTTCAACTACTTTTCCCATTAAAGGTTTATAGCACATCAATAGTAGAGTATGAAATATCTATAAAAGCTCTTAGAAACGATCATTATTAACTCTTTAAGCTAATCATTACATTGATAAAAAGGTGCAACTAATATAGAAAATAACCAATCGGGGCGTAGCGCAGCCTGGTAGCGCATCTGGTTTGGGACCAGAGGGTCGCAGGTTCAAATCCTGCCGCCCCGA
>MDSV01236750.1_pt1 | contig 15221 bp, 16 predicted proteins | sample 810851 | NCBI WGS metagenome assembly MDSV01 (sample SAMN05326640, study PRJNA326480) | marine metagenome | isolation source: seawater | place: Atlantic Ocean: North East | collected 2012
CCAAAAACTGCTATTATTTTCTGATTATTTTGCATTTTGATAACATTAACATTATATATGGTTTTAGGTATGACTAAAATTTATAAGTTTCAAGATGATATTTCGACTAACACCTTAAAAGAGCTAGAAAAGAATTCCAGTTTGGCCATAGATACTGAAGGATCGGGTTTACAAATTCCACATAGAGATAAATTAAGTTTAATCCAAATTAGCACAGGAAATAATGATGCTTATATTATCCAACCAAATCGAAAAAGTTACAAAGCCCCAAATATTGTTAAAATTTTAGAAAATTCAAAAATTACAAAAATTGGACACTATTTAAGGTATGATATTTCAGGGTTAGAATATTTTTTAAAATGTGAAGTCAAAAATATTTTTGACACAAAAATAGCTAGTAAGCTTTGTAGAACATATACACAAAACCATGGGTTAAAAGATTTAGTAATGGAATTTTGCAATAAAAAATTAGATAAAAGACTTGGCAGCAGTGACTGGAATAAAAACTTAGAAGAATTAACAGATGCTCAACTTCAATACTGCAGCAATGATGTAATATATTTACACCAGATAAAGGAAAATTTACTTAAAATGCTAAAAAGGGAAAATAGAATTGAACTTTACGAAAATAGTATTCAATTTTTAAAAACTAGAATCAAGTTAGATCAAAGTGGATTTACCGAAGATATTTTTTCACACTCTTAAAATAAAATGAATAAAGATTTAAAAATCGCAAAAAAAACAGTAGAGACAGAAATTAAAGCATTAAAAGAACTTTCAAAAAGCTTTAATAAATCTTCTGAGTTTACAAAAGCTGTAAATTTAATTTCTAAAATTAAAGGAAAGTGTTTAGTCGTTGGAGTAGGAAAAAGTTATATAGTAGGTTTAAAAATAGCTTCCACTTTGTCAAGTTTAGGAACCCCGAGTGTCGCTTTTTCAGCAAATGATTTACAACACGGTGGCCTTGGTGCAATCCAAAAAAATCAAGATGTAATGTTAGTATTTAGTGTTTCAGGTGAATCATCTGAACTAAATAGCATTTTAAGATATGCAAATAGATATAAAATTTCTGTAATTGGTGTCACTTGTAAACCAAATTCAATGTTGTTTAAAAATTCTACCATTAAAATATTATTACCAAAAGTTATAGAAGCAGGACACAGTTTAGCTCCTACCTCTTCGAGTTTAAATTTTTTATCTTGGGGTGATGCTTTAAGTATAGCATGCATGAAAAGAAAAAAATGGACAAATAAAAAATTTGTTATAACCCATCCATCTGGAGTATTAGCAACAGCTTTAATCCAAGTTAAGGAATTAATGGTTACTGGAAAAAAAATTCCTATAGTTTTAGAAACTCAAACGATGCAGAAGGCTATAAATGAAATGTCAAAAAAAAAATTAGGTATTGTCTGCGTGAAAGGAAAAAAAGGTAAAATAAATTTAATAACCGATGGAGATATAAGAAGAAATAGCAATAATCTATTCCAAAAAAAAATAATTAAAATTTGTAGTAAAAATCCAGCTTGGATTGCTGATTCAGCAACCGCACTATCTGCAATAGAAAAAATGAATTCACTAGAAATATCTTCACTTTTAGTTTCTCCAAAAAAAGATATTAAGAAGAAAAGTAAAAAATTAATAGGTATTTTACATATACAACATTGCCTTTCGGCTGGAATAAAATGAAAAAAAAAGAAAAAATATTACAAATTGGTCTTATATCTTTTGGTTTAATTTTAATTTTGGCAACCTATTTTCTTTATCCGAATATAAAAGAGAGGCAAATAGCAGAAAGTACAATTAAAAATGAAATACAAAAAGATGAAATAAATGAAGATAAAAAGAATCTTTTTCAAAACGTGGAATACAGAGGATACTACGATTTGGATAAACCTTTTATAATAAAGTCAGAAGAAGCTCATATTAAAGAGGAAAATTCTGACTTGGTATACATGAACTATATGACTGTCACTCTATATCTAGATGATGGTAGAGTTATAACTATTACATCAGATGAGGGTAAATATAATAAAAAAACATATGATTGTTTCTTTAAAAATAATGTAAAAGCTACAGACTCAGAAGTGCTAATTCAGGCCGAAAATTTGGATCTTATTGCTTCTAGTGAGACAGCGTCAGCGTACCAAGATGTCTATTTAAAAACAAATAGCGGTTCAATGTGGGCTGATAAAGTTGACTATAATTTTAAAACAAATTATTACAAAATTTCAATGTTGAATGATGAAAAAATAAAGATAAAATTAATAAACTAAATGAGCAATAATATTAAAAAATTTAGAATAATTAAATTTAAATCAAAACCAATTTTATCAGTAAAAAATGTTGCTAAATCTTTTGATGGACGAATAATCTTAAGAAAAATTGATATACATTTAAATAAAGGTGAAATGCTTGGTCTTTTAGGAAGTAATGGTGCTGGAAAAAGTACCTTTATGAATATTGTTCTAGGTTTATTAAAAGCTGATTTTGGAGATATTTTTTTAAATAATGTAAAATTAACAAATCTTCCAATTCATGAAAGATCTAAATTAGGTATTGCTTACCTTCCCCAACAAACTGCTATATTTAGAGGATTAACAGTTTATGAAAATTTAATGGGAATAGCCCAAATTGTTAAAAAAAATTCTAAAGAACAAAAAGATATAGTTGAAAAATTAATGGCAGAATTTTCAATAACTCATTTAAGAGATGTAAAAGCTACGGCTCTTTCTGGTGGAGAAAGAAGAAGAACTGAAATAGCCAGATGTTTAATTATTAATCCTAAAGTTTTGCTTTTAGATGAACCTTTTGCAGGAGTAGACTTATTATCACTTCAAGATATAAAAAGCCTTTTAATTAAATTGCAAGCAAGAGGCTGTGCTGTGCTTGTTACAGACCATAACGCTTCACAACTTTTAAGTGTAGTTGATAGAGCATATGTTATTGCGAATGGAACAATAGTAGCAAACGGAACCCCTCGACAAATTGTAAATACAGCAGAAGCCAAAAAACTCTATTTTGGTGAAGACTTTAGCTTTTAATTTTAAATGATCAAAAAATTTTCTGTTTTAATAAATAAAAAAATCGAAAAATTTAATAATACAATATCTCCTCCAGGAGATAAATCGATATCTAATAGATTTTTTTTTATAGCTTCACAAGCAGTAGGAGTATCTACTGCTGAAGGAATTTTGGAAGGAGAAGATGTTTTAAATAATATAAAAATATTTAAACAACTTGGTGTAAAAATAATTAAAAAAAATAAAATTTATTACGTTTATGGTAACGGCTTAAAAAGTCTAAAAACAAAAGAAAATTTAAAAATTTATGCTGGTAATGCTGGAACTGTCGCTCGATGTATTATGGGATTATTGGTACCATATTTAGAATCAATCAATATTTCAGGAGACTCAAGTTTATCACGTAGAGATTTTTATAGATGTATAGAGCCTCTAGAAAAATTTGGTTGCTCTTTTTATCCTAAAGGAAAAACTACATTACCCTTAAAAATGAAAGGAACAGATTGGTTATTACCTCTCAATAATTATGAGCTCAAGTATCCTTCTGCCCAAGTAAAAACATGCTGTATCTTTGCGTCTCTTATGTCCCCAGGTATTTCTACAATAATTGAACCATTAAAACTTGCATCACGAACTCATACTGAAATTCTTTTAAAATATATTGGTGCTGACATTAAAGTTAAAAAAAATAAAAATTTTAATTTAATAAAAGTTAAGGGTTTAAACGATTTTAAAGCCTTTAATTTAAAAGTTCCTGGTGATACATCTGCAGCTGCTTTTTTCATAGCATTGGCAACTTTAAATAAGAATTCAAAAATTAAAATAGTTAATGTAAATCTTAATCCTTTTAGGACAGGGTTTATAAACCTCATAAAAAAAATGGGGGGTAAAATCTTAATTAAAAATAAAAAAAAGGTTTGCGGTGAAAAAAAAGGAAACATAATTATTAGAAGTGCTAATCTTAGATCCATAAACTGTCCAGCTTCTATGGCAACTAAAATGATCGATGAGTACCCAATAGCTATGCTATGTGCTGCTAAAGCTAAAGGAGTTTCAAACTTTTATGGTCTTGATGAATTAAATAAAAAAGAAAGTAAAAGATTAGATGTATGTAACAATTTTTTAAATCAAATTGGCATTAAAACAAAGCTAGGCAAGAATAAGATTAAAATTTATGGAAATCCTAATCTTCAACTCAACAAATCTTATGTTATAAATACATATAAAGATCATAGGATTGCTAAAATGGCATTTGTTGCAGCACAAACACTTGTTATGAAAGGAAGTGTAACTATAAAAAATTTTGAAAATGTCAATACATCCTTCCCAGAATTTCTTAAATTAATGAAAAAATGTAATTGTAAATATGAAATCAAAAAAAATAATTAGAGTAGCGGTCGACAGCCCAAGTGCAGCGGGTGCTGGAACTATTTCGAAAAAAATTGCGAAGCATTATAATTTAATTTATTGCGATACAGGAAAAATATACCGATTACTAGCTCATGAATTATTAAAAAGAAAAAAAATTAAAAATAAAATTAAATTTTTGAAAATAATAAGTAAAAAAATAAATTTAAAAAAATTATCAAATAGAAATTTACTTAATGATGAAGTGGCATATACTGCATCTAAGATCGCTAAAGATTTAAGAGTTAGAAAACTTGTTTTAAGATTTCAGAAAAATTTAGCTTATAATCCACCTAAAAAATTTAATGGATCTATTTTAGATGGAAGAGATATTACATCTATTGTAGTACCCGACGCTCATATTAAAATATATATAACTGCCAAAATCGACATAAGAGCAAGAAGACGCTTTAAAGAACTCAAAAAACTTGGAAAAAAAGTAAAATTTGATCAAATTTTGAAGAGTATGAAACAAAGGGATAAAGAAGATAGAACTAGAAGGCATTCTAAACTTAAAAAAACACGAGATTCTTACTTGCTAAATACTAGCAACCTATCTATAAAAAGTAGTTTTCTAAAAGTTAAAAAAATGATGGATAGAAAACTAAAAAAAATATGCTAGATATATTAAAGCAAAATAAAGGAAAATCAGATAAAGAGTTTGAAAAACTCCTTTCCGAAGACTTGGGTAATAGAAAATTCAAAGAAGGTCAAATTGCAACTGGAACAGTTGAGGAAATTAGTAAAAAATTTGTTTTTATTGATTTAGGTTTGAAAAGTTCTGGAGCTATCCCTATAGAAGAATTTAAATTAACAAAAGAAATCGATAGCATTGAAGTTGGATCAAAAATTGAAGTCCTATTAGAAAAAATTGAAAATAGAGATGGTGAGATAGTTGTAAGTAGAGAGAAAGCAAGAAAAGCAAGTTCATGGAAAAAAATGGAAAAAGCTTTTGCCAACAAAGAAGAAGTTAAGGGAGTTATTATTTCAAGATGTAAAGGTGGTTTTGTAGTGAATGTTGATTCTTGTTTATGTTTTTTGCCTGGATCTCAAGTAGATCTTAAACCACTAAAAAGTTTTGATCATTTGATGAAAGTCCCACAAACTTTTGAGTGCGTTAAATTGGATAAAAAAAGAGGAAATATTGTTTTATCTCGAAGAGCTGTCATGGAAAAAATCAGAAACAATGATAGAGATAAAATTTTATCAAAAATTAAAGAAGGAGAAATTGTTAATGGAACAGTGAAGAATCTGACTCAATGGGGAGCTTTCATAGATTTAAATGGTGTAGATGCATTACTTCATATTACTGATATTTCTTGGTCTAGAATAAGTGAACCAGCAGAATTACTAACTATTGGACAAACAATAAAAGTAAAAATAACAAAAATAGATGAAAATACAAAAAAAATTAGTGTTGGAGTGAAGCAACTAACTGAAGATCCTTACGAAAAATCAATAAATAAATATGAAATAGGAAAAAATTATCCTGGCGAAGTGAGTAAGGTAATGGATTACGGAGTTTTTTGTAAATTAGAAGATGGTTTGGAAGGTCTTATACACCAATCGGAACTGAGTTGGACCAAAAAAAATGTGCACCCTGGAAAAGTTTTATCGACATCACAAAAAATTGAAGTTCAAATTTTAGAAAAAGATTCAGAAAAACGTAGATTAAGCCTGTCATATAAAAATACACTCGAAAATCCTTGGACCAAATTCATGAGGGATCATAAAGAAAATGAAGTTTTTGAAGGCACAATTAAGAACATAACCGATTATGCTTTGTTTGTTTCTATTAAAAATTCAGAGTTAGATGGAATGATACATTATAAAGACTTAAGTTGGGAAGAAAAGGAAAGTGAATTAGAGAAATACAAGAAAAATCAAGAAATAAAATTTAAAATTATCGAAATTAATCAACCAAAAGAAAAAATAAGATTAGGTATAAAACAACTTGATAATGATCCTTTTGAATTCTTCATGAATAAAAAAGTTTCAGACACTATAACTGTTATAGTACATTCATCATCAAATAATGGTATTTATGTTTACGATGTAAATAATAAAAAACTTCAAATCTTAATTAAAAAAAATCAACTTGCAAAAGAACCAGAAAATCAAAGACCTTCTAGATTTGTTCCCGGTCAGAAAGTTGACTGCTTAATCACTGAAATACAAAAAGAAAAAAGGAAAGTTACACTATCAATTAAAGCTTTAGAAGAAAGAGAGGCTAAAGAGGCTGTTAAGAAATATGGTTCGACGGATTCAGGTGGTGTTTTAGGGGATATATTGGGAAAAGCGTTAAATTTAAAAAAGACCAAAAAAACTACTAAAAAAAAAGATAAATAGTTGTATAATAGATCATGGTTCGTTCAGAACTTGCATCAAAACTAGCAGAACAAAATCCAAATATTTTAAGAAAAGATATAGAAAAAATAATTGATATTATTTTTTTAGAAATTTCTGAAGCCTTATTAAGAGGTGAGAATATTGAAATTAGAGGTTTTGGTAGTTATAAAGTAAAAACAAGAAAAGCAAGATCGGGAAGAAATCCCAAAAATTCAGAAACCATAAAAATACCAGAAAAAAAAGCAATTAAATGGAAGATGAGTAAAACTCTATTTAATCAATTAAACAATAATTTTACTGATAACAAAATATCTGGTACTTATTAGTTAAAGATTAAAAATACGTGAATAGAATTATACTCGCTTTAGATACCCAAAACCTAGATGAAGCAATCAATATTGGTAAAAACGTTAAAGGTAAAATTTTTACAGTTAAATTAGGTTTAGAATTTTTTAACGCCCACGGAAAAAATGGAATAAAAAAATTTAACGAGATCGGTATTACAAATTTAATGTTAGATCTGAAATTAAAAGATATACCAAAAACTGTTTATAAAGCTATAAAAGCTCTTGATGATATAAAGTTTGGATTTCTAACAATACATGGTTTGGGTGGTAAAAAAATGATTGAAGAGGCTAAGAAGGCGGCTGAAGAACTTAGCTTTAAACCCAAAATTATGATGGTTACTGTACTTACAGCTTTAAACGATGAAGACTTAAAATCCATGGGTAATAGCAATAGCGTAGTTAGACAAGTGGAGTCCTTAGCTCAAATGGCAAAAGAATCAAATGTTGGCATAGTATGCTCAGGCCAAGAAGCAAAAATAGTTAGAAAAATTATTGGTTCAAATCTCCAAATTTTTAGTCCAGGAATACGAATGGCAAATGAAAGTTCAAATGATCAAAAAAGAGTGTGTACACCATTAGAAAGTATAAGAAATGGTTCTGATAAAATAATCATGGGTAGAAGTTTAATTGATGGCAACCTTGAGGAAAATATAAAAAAAGTAGTAACATCAATATCAAACTAAGTATAAGTTCATTTTTACAAAAGATAAAAATTTATGATGAAAATAAAAAAAGGTAAACCGCTAATTGATCAACATGACAAAAGTGGATTTTGGGGAGGTAAGTTTGGTGGAAGTTTTATTCCTGAAACGCTTAAAAAACCAGTATATGATTTAGAGCTATTATTTAAGAAACTAAGAAAAGATAAAAATTTTATTAGGGAAAGAGACTATTACTTTAAAAATTGGGTTGGTTCACCTACCCCATTTATTAAATTGGAAAATTTAACTGAACATCTGGGTGGCGCTCAAATCTGGGCAAAGGTTGTGTCAGAAGCTAACGGGGGGGCTCATAAAATCTATAATGCTACAGTCCACTGTCTAATTGCTAAGAGAGCAGGAAAAAAATATGTCGTCGGGGATACTGGAGCTGGGTATGCAGGAAAAATGCTAAGCATGGCAGCTAAAAAATTTGGTTTGAAATGTAAAATATTTATGGGTGCGAAAGATATCAAGAGACAAAAACCAAATTGTGATGCGATGAGAAAAAACGGAGCTGAAATAGTTCCAGTGTATACTGGCAGCCAAACTCTAATCGATGCTGTAAGTGAGTGTATGAGATATTGGGTTTCAAACTGTGATACTACTCATATGTGCGTAGGATCTACCGTTGGACCAAATATATTTGTTAAAATCTGTGGATGGAGTACTTCACAAATATCAAGAGAACTTATTACACAAATAAAAGACGAGTTTGGTGAAATCCCTAAAAAATTAAAATTATTTAATTGTGTTGGTGGAGGCAGTTCAAGCTTTGGATTTTGGAACGAATTTATGGATTTTAATAAAAATCAGGTTGAGTTTATTGGTGTTGAAGCTGGTGGTCCAAAAAATTCAAAAAAACATGCGGCCCCTTTAACCAAAAATTGTAAAATAGGTGTTTTGCATGGAGCTATGCAATATGTGGTACAAGACGCAGAAGGACAAATTGAGGAAACTGAATCTATTTCAGCTGGGCTCGATTATAGTGGAGTTAGTCCACTACATTGTTTTTTAAAAGATGCAAAAAGAGCTAGATATACTTCAGCAACGGACGAGGAAGCATTAAGTGCTTATAAGTTAGTTTCTTCTTTAGAATCTATAAGCCCATCACTTGAACCCAGTCATGCCTTTGCAGAAGCAATAAAAGTTGCTCCCAAATTAAATGAAGACACAGTTTGTTGCGTAAATTCATGTGGTGATAGTTATAAAGATAAAGATATAATCAAAAGTAGATTAGGAAAATATATAAGATGAACCCGAATATAAGTTTTGCATTTAAAAAATGTGAAAAAGAAAATAGACCAGCATTACTAACCTATACTGTCGCTGGAGATAATAATAAAAAAAAATCTTTAGAAATTTTAAAATCTATTTCAAAACATGCAGATATATGTGAAATCGGTTTTGCTCATAATACTCCAATAGCTGATGGTGGCCAAATTCAAACAAGCACCCATAGAGCCATAAAAAATGGAACTAAAATAAAAGATGTTTTTCAAATAGTTAAAAAATTTAAAAAATTTAAGAATTCTAAGCCAGTAATTCTAATGGGTTATTACAACATAATTTGTCAATATGGTGAAAATGATTTTATTAGTACCTGTAAAAAAGTAGGTGTCGACGGTTTAATCGTTGTTGATTTGCCGTACCCAGAGAACAAGTACTTTTCAAAAAAATGTAAAAAAAAAAATATTTCTTTTATTCAACTTGTCGCCCCAACTACTTCAAATAAAAGAATGAAAGAAATTATAAAAAACTCTCATAATATGATTTATTATATAAGCATGTTATCAACTACTGGGGGCAAACTAAAAGTTTCTTCTAGAAAAATTATGAAAAACTATAATAAAATTAAAAAATTAAATAAATCTAAAAATTTAGTTATTGGTTTTGGTATTACTTTAAATACCATTTCCTCCTTAAAACAGGCCGATGGTTTAGTAGTTGGAAGTGCTTTATGTAAAGAAATTTCAAAATCATTGAAAAATAGACAAAATCCTGTCACAAATATTGATAATATGGTAAAAAAATTAAAAGCAAAAATATCATGAACTGGATAACTCGTTGGAAAAAAATAGGAATTAAAGTAAAGCAAATATTTAGAAAACGACCCGCAGCAAATGAAGCTTCGGATTGGAAAAACTGCCCACAATGTAAAAAAATATCTTACAAACCAGATTTATTTAATAACTCATATATATGTGAATGTTCTTTTCATTTCGATTTACCTCCTAAATTAAGATTAGATTCTCTTTTTGATTCAGGTTATGAAATTATAGAAGCTCCAGAAAATATTAATCCTGATCCTTTAAAATTTGAAATTAAAGATAGATATAAATATATAGATAAAATAAAAAAGTATAGAAAAGATACTGGTCAAAAAACTGCTTTGTTATGTGCGGTTGGAAATATTTCTAATTTACGTGCCGTTGTAGTTTGTTTTAATCCAAAATTTGGAGCTGGTAGATTCGGACCAGCTGAAAATGAACATTTTTTAAAAGCAGCTAACTTAGCAGTAAAAGAAAAAGTTGACGTGTGGGTTGTCATTTATCAAAGTTCTGGGATCGATGTTCATACGGGAGTTACAGGATTAGCAGGCATGACAAAAAGTATTATAGCTATGGATCAAATTAAAAAAGCAAAAATTCCAACGTTTGCTGTCGCTGCTAGAGCAGTAACTGGGGGCACTTATGCTAGTAGTTTTTTTCAACATGAGTTTCTTATTGTTGAATCAAATTCTGTTGATAACTTATTATTCTCGGGAAAAAGAGTTACGGCAAATATATTAAAAGGAACCGATCAAATCCCAGAATCGTTTGGCACTGCGTTAGGTGTAAAAAATTCAGGTTTAGTTGATATAGTGCTTGAAAATAGAAATGAATTAAAGAATACAATTGTAACATTATCTAAAATAATACTTAAAAAAGATAACACCCAGACATCTAATGTAAGAGAAGCTCATGAAAATCCAGAAGATTTTAAAAAGATTGCTTCAACTGCATCCTAAAAGTATAGATCTATCACTAGATAGAATTAAAAGATTATTAAAAGACCTTAATAACCCAGAAAAAAAAATTGAAAACGCTATTCAAGTAGTTGGTACAAATGGAAAATATAGCTTTTGTACAACTATTAAAGAAATTTTTGAAACAGCTGGATATACAGTAAACTTGAACGTAAGTCCATCTCTTAGAAAATTTAATGAACGATACTATTTTTCTGGAAAATATATTGATGATGAAAACCTTTATGAGCTTTTGTCTGAAGTTGAAAGAGTGAATGATGGTAAAAATATTACTTTTCATGAATTTATTTCTGCATGTTTTTTTTTAAAAGCTTCCAGAACTAAAGCGGATATTAATATAATAGAATCTGGACTTTTTTTTAGATTAGATGCAAGTAATGTCTTAGAAAAAAATATTGCCTCAGTAGTAATGCCTATAGGTATGGACCACAAAGATTTTTTAAAAAAAGGCACTATTGACGAAATTGTTTTTGAAAAATGTTCAAGTTTATTAAATAATTCAACTATTATTGTGGCAAAACAAAAAAATGATGTTTTAAAAAAAATAAGAAATACAATTAAAAATAACACATCAAATAAATTAATTTTTTCCAAAGATTACAATTACAAGAAAATATATAATGGATTTTTATACGAAGATTCATTTGGTAGAATGAAACTGCCTTTACCAAACTTAGCAGGTGATTTTCAAATTAGTAATGTTGCTACTGCTATTGCTACAATAAGAAACCTCGATAAATTCAATATTAGTGAAAAACATATTAAAAAAGGCATAACAAAAATTAAAAGTGAAGGACGTCTACAAACTATTACCAAAGGAAATTTAAGAAAGTATGTTTCGAAAAAAAATCAAATTTTAATTGATGGAGCTCATAATCCTTTAGCTGCAACACAAGTAAAAAAATATTTAGAAACTTTAGGAAAACCAAAGAAAATTATTATGATATTAGGGATGATGTTTAATAAAGAACATAAAAAATTTATTACAATATTTAAAAATAGTATCAATTCTGTGGTTGTTTTAGATATACCAAACCAAGTCAATGCTATTAAAAAAGAGAATCTAGTAAAAATAGTACAATCTGTTGGTTTAAAAGCTAAAACAGAAAATTCAATAGAAATTGCTTTAAAAAATATATCTAGAAAAAATAAAAATGCGATTATATTTTGTACGGGAAGCTTATATTTTGCCGGTGAAATACTTAACTTAAATTAAATATTTTCTTTAATCCAAGAAACAATATTAGATTTCGTTGTAGCTCCAACTTTTGTAGCTTTAAGTTCGCCACCTTTAAATAGTAGCATAGTTGGTATACCTCGAACTCCATACTTTGTAGGTTGATTAGGATTGTCATCAATATTGTGTTTAGCTACTACTACCTGGTCTTTCATTTCATCAGAAATTTCTTCAAGAATAGGTCCTATCTGCTTACACGGTCCACACCATTCCGCCCAGAAGTCTACTACTGTGGGTTTTTCTGCTTTTAAAACTTCAGATTCAAAACTTTCGTCAGTTATTTTTTTTGTAGCCATAAGATATTTTTAATCTAATAATTTTTTAATTAAAGTCAACTGGCCTTTTGATACACTTTTTCAATCTCTTCTATGTATGAATTGATTTCGTTGAGCATTTTTAATTTTTCATTATCATCTTTAAATTTGTTTCTTAAAGTATCAATTTCAGAATATGTTCTAGGAATTGTATTCCAGTTTTCCTTATTAGAGCTTAAAACCCTTGAGGCAATCTCTTTATGCATAGTTTCGTACTCATCTTTAGGTAAAGATTCTGGGCTTTCTTCATATAAAATTTTTTTACCAAAATATCTTAAACGCTCATCTTTAAACTTTTGTAATATTAAAAATTTTTCTTTCCACTCCGCTTTGTGAAAAGCTGGCATGATAGCATTGTCTTCTTTGGTAGTAAATTTTTTATAGATTGATTCTTCGGCATAAACATCTTCTTGGGAATCAAAATCTTGTTTTTCTCTTAAATCTTCATCCATAATTTTGCTAACTCTGTTAGCAAACTCTTTATTTTTTTGAATTAATTTAGCTCGCTCTTGTAATTTATTTAATCCAATTTTTTTATATATTTCAAAATTCATACCATATTTAGAGTTCATTATGATTGGATGTTTTTTATGTTTTATTGTTCGTACAACTTTGGGTGTTTTATTTAATGCTTTTTTTAATTCACTTTTTTCAAGATTAAAATAAAAATTCGGATCTTCCTTAAGGTCAAAACACATTGGGTAACCCCACTGTGGATGCTCGCATAAAAAAGTTAAAACAAATGGAAAAGATTTACCATAGTAAAAAAAATCTGTACAAAAAGTCAATTCATTTTTAATTATTTGCATAGTTTTATCTTTACTAGTAGTTAATAAACTTGCTTTCCAAACATTCGGTGCTGACTTACTTAAAAGTTTTGCTATTTCAATAGTTGCTAAAACATCTGATATAGCTGAGTGCGCATCATTATGTTTAATCCCATTCATCGGAGCTAGTTGATCTAGTTTAAAAACTGGATTATTTTTATCACTGATTGGAGTTTTAATACATCCAGGGTAGTAGAGATGTGACGCTCTCGCTAAACCAAATAAATCTGCTCTTTCATTTCCATTGGTAATTGTTAAATAAGGATAATCAAGATTCTTAAACAAAGTTCTTCTTAAAAATTCTTCATCAAAATTAATACTATTATATCCAATAAAAATTGAATTTTTCCATTGATTAAATTTCTCCATCATTTGCCTTACCATTTGATAATGAGATAAATTTGTTTCCTTTAACATTTTGGGTGTCGTTTTATTTACGATTAAGGCCATAGCTTCAGGAATAATACCTGGGCTTAATTTGCATCTTCCTTCATACCGATCTAACTCTTGAAAATTGTCATTTACTAAAACTGCGGCAGCTTGAATTATTTGGCCATACGAAACATTTGATGAGCACGTTTCGAAATCATAAAAAACTAAATTTGGCATTAAGTATTACTTATTCGATACTTTGACTTTGTCAATGTTTTCCTTCCGAGACTTGCCCGTATGCACTTATTGGTGTGGGGGAATCTGGATCATCATCGTCATTCGGGTCAGAATTTTTAATATTTTCTAAACTTCTTAAAATTGACCTTGCATCGCGACCAAAGTCATCAGTAGCTTTCATAGCTTCTTCTAATTTTTTTCTAAGTCCAACAATCCCTACAAAATGTTTTTCAAATCTAGTGGAGATTATTTTTAAATCATTATGAATTTGTGTTGCATGTTTTTGTATTCTCAAAGTTGAAAAACCCATTTGTAATGCTTGCAAATATGCTGAAAGTGTATTGGGACCTAAAATTGTAATTTTATATTTTTTCATTAATTCTTGCGTTAATAATTCTTTACTACTCGGATCTTGATAATTTGTTAGTTCTGTGAATAAACTTTCTGTAGGTGCATAAACAATAGCGAAATCAGTAGTTTTAGGTGGAAAAATATATTTCTCATTAACTTTCTTTGCTTTAGCTCTAAAAGCGCTAGCTAATTTTTCTCTAGCATCTGCTAAAGCTTTTTTATCTTTAGTTTGATAGGCCTCTTCTACAGCTTTAAATTTTTCTAAAGCAAAATGTGAATCAATTGGTACAAAAATATCATCCTGTAGCTTTACGGCAAATTCTACATTTTCACCAGATTCATCAGGTTTCATTTTTACATTTTTTTGATATTGGGAAGGCGGCAATAAATCTTTAATTAAAGATTCTAAAGAAAATTCAGCAAGGGTACCATATTTTTTAACACCTGCTAAAATTTGACTAAAACTTTGTTGGCTTTTATTTAAATCTTCTACCTGCTTGTTAAAAGATCCTACTTTTTCGTCAACTTTAACAAGTGCTTGCGTCATATCACGCGTTACATCCTTAGATAGGTTGTTAAAAGAAGTCGACATTGTGTTTATAGAATTAGAAAAAGATTCTTTTAATCTATTTAGTTCCTCATTATTTTTATCTTCTTCTTTATTTTTCTTTTCTCTGAGCAAAAGATAAACAACTACACAAAGTAATGCTAAAACAACATATAGAATCGAATCTTGCATATTAATAATAAATATTCCTCATTCCGTTTAATGTAAACTAAAAATAATATTAACTAGCTTTTTTTTGCCTTTCACGATCAATATGAGCTGTCATGGCATCAACAAGATAATCGGAATAAGTGAATATTTCTTTTGTTTCAAATGATTTAGTTTCATATTTATCTGGATTAGCTTTGTTCTCTACAATAATATTTCCTTTTTTTGCATCTGAATCTTCTAAATAAATTAGGATCAACCAATCTTCATCAGGACTATCATCATATCTTATAAAACATTCATTAGATTCATATCTGCG
>MDSV01031400.1_pt1 | contig 15219 bp, 16 predicted proteins | sample 810851 | NCBI WGS metagenome assembly MDSV01 (sample SAMN05326640, study PRJNA326480) | marine metagenome | isolation source: seawater | place: Atlantic Ocean: North East | collected 2012
TCTTCAGAAAATGTAATTCCAGATTTTGAATTTATTAATGATTGAAAAACTTCTTCTTGATTATTTCCTAAACAAGATACAACTCCAATACCAGTTATAACCACTCTTTTCATTATTTAAATAATCCTACTTTTAAATTTTCAGCGCTATAAATTTTTTTTTCATCAGCAAATAAAATACCGTTTGCTAAACCAACTGTTGTTCCACCAGGTGATATAATTTTTTTCATGTCAATTATATATTTTGCTTTTTTTACACTCTTTAATACTTCACCAGTAAATTTCACAGTTCCAACTCCTAAGGCTCTTCCTTTTCCAGGATGGCCAAGCCATCCTAAATAAAAACCTACTAATTGCCACATTGCATCTAAACCAAGACACCCTGGCATAACCGGATCTTCCTTAAAATGGCAATTAAAAAACCAAAGATCATCTTTTATATCCAGTTCGGCACAAATATTTCCTTTTTTAAAAGCGCCATTGTTTTCTTTAATTTCTGTTATTCTATCAAACATAAGCATTGGAGGAAGTGGTAATTTAGCATTTCCAGGTCCAAAAAGCTCACCATTTCCACACTTAATTAACTCCTCGAAACTATATGATGATTTTTTTTTCATAATTATAGATCTTTAATACTTTATTTATTAAAATTACAATATACATTTTCTTAAGGTTTGTTATAAATTTGTTTAAAAAATGAATAATAATAGCTTTTTTATTGAAAAACTAAGGTCATCAAACTTAAGACCTACAAAACAAAGATTGGAAATTTGTAGATTATTGTTTGATCGAGATAAAACTTTTCATTTCACTATTTTAGATATTTCTAAAATCTTAAAAAAGAAAACAAAAAAAAAAATTTCCTTAGCGACCATTTATAATACAGTTCATTCTTTTAAAAAAAAAGGTTACTTAAAAGAAATATCTATTAACAGAGACAAAAGTTATTTCGACACAAATACCTCAGATCACCACCATTTTCTTGACGTGAACACTAATGAACTTATAGATTTAAAAAATGAAGACGTTGATAAAATAAAAATAAAAAAAAATTTACCCGGAAAAAAGATTAAATCTATCGAAGTTATAGTTAAAGTTGAAAATAGTTATTAATCTCAAGTAATTAAAATATTTAATTTAAAATGGTGGGTCAATTGTGCTATATTGACTCTAGTTTAGAATCATTATAAATTAGATATTATGAGTAACGAATTAATAAAAGAACAATCAAAATGTCCTTTTACAGGTGTTGGCACACCTCCAAAACATTCAACTGGTAAAGGGCAAACAAATAAAGATTGGTGGCCAAATAGTCTAAATTTAAAAATTTTAAGCCAACATTCCTCAATGGTAAATCCTATGGATAAAGGTTTTAATTATAAAAAAGAATTCAAAAAACTAAATTTCAAAGCATTAAAAAAAGACCTAACTAAATTAATGACGGACTCGCAGGATTGGTGGCCTGCTGATTACGGTCACTACGGACCTTTTTTTATTCGTCTTGCCTGGCATGCTGCCGGGACATACAGAACAGGCGATGGAAGAGGTGGAGCTGGAACTGGAAATCAGAGGTTTGCTCCCTTAAATAGTTGGCCAGACAATGTTAATTTAGATAAAGCAAGATTATTGCTATGGCCAATTAAGAAAAAATATGGAAAAAAAATTTCATGGGCGGACTTGTTTATATTAGTTGGAAATATATCTCTTGAATCAATGGGTTTTAAAACTTTTGGATTCGGAGCAGGAAGAGAAGATATATGGGAACCAGAAGAAGATATTTATTGGGGCTCAGAAAAAGAATGGTTAGGTGTTAACCGTTATAGCGGGAAAAGAGAGTTAGAAAATCCTCTTGGAGCTTCACATATGGGTTTAATATATGTAAATCCTCAAGGTCCAGATGCAAATCCCGACCCATACCTCGCTGCGCATGACATAAGGGAGACCTTTGGTCGAATGGCAATGAATGATTATGAAACAGTTGCTCTAGTTGCGGGGGGACATACTTTTGGTAAATCTCATGGTGCAGCACCAGAGTCACATAAAGGACCAGAGCCAGAAGGATCAAAAATTCACGAACAAGCCACTGGGTGGAATAGTAATTACAAAAGTGGTTTAGGAGTTGATACAATAAGTAGTGGAATTGAAGGAGCTTGGACTTCTAACCCCATCAAATGGGATATGGGCTATTTTGATAATTTATTTGGCTATGATTGGGAACTTACAAAAAGCCCAGCAGGAGCTCACCAATGGAAACCAAAGAAAAATGGTCATGCAATAGATTTAACACCCGATGCTCATGATAAATCTAAGAAAAACTTGCCAATGATGCAAACGACTGATTTATCTCTAAAGTTAGACCCCAAATATGGGCCAATTTCAAAACATTTTCATAATAATCCAAAAGAATTTGAAGATGCTTTTGCAAGAGCTTGGTTTAAACTTACTCACCGTGATATGGGTCCAAGAGCAAACTATCTTGGCACGGACGTTCCAAAAGAGGAACTTATTTGGCAAGACCCAATTGCAAAAAATAAATACAAATTAAAAAATAAAGATATTGAAAATTTAAGGAAAAAAATCTCTAAATCTGGCTTAAGTATTTCTCAGTTAGTGATAACAGCTTGGGCGTCTGCTTCAACCTTTAGAGGATCAGATAAAAGAGGTGGTGCAAATGGAGCAAGAATAGCCCTTGAGCCCCAAAAAGATTGGGAGGTAAATAATCCGTCAAAATTAACAAGTGTAATTAGAACATATAATAAAATTAAAAAAGACTTTGATAAAAAAAACAAGTCAGTTTCTGTAGCTGATTTAATAATCTTGGGTGGTTCAGTAGGAATTGAAATTGCAGCAAAAAAAGCTGGTAATAAGATTAAAGTTCCGTTTAAACCAGGAAGGGGCGATGCAAACCAAGAACAGACCGATATTAATTCATTCAATCTTCTTGAACCAAGAGCTGATGGTTTTAGAAATTATGTGAAATTAAATGCTCGTGGGTATTCCAATGGTAAAAGTATACCATCTACTTCTGTGGAAGAAATGTTAATCGATAAAGCCCAACTGCTTGGATTAACTGCTCCAGAAATGACAGTTTTAATTGGAGGTATGCGTGTTTTAAATACTAATTATGATGGCTCAGATTATGGGGTATTTACAAAAAAACCTGGAGCCTTAACCAATGATTTTTTTGTAAATTTATTAGATATGAAAACAACTTGGAAAGAAGTAGACAAAGAGGAACAGTTTTTCGAAGGAATAGACCGTAATACGAAAAGAGTTAAATGGAAAGCCACAAGAGCAGACTTAATCTTTGGGTCGAATTCTCAATTAAGAGCTTTATCTGAAGTTTACGCAACAGATGATTCAGGTGAAAAATTTTTGAAAGATTTTGTATCAGCTTGGACAAAAGTAATGAATTTAGATCGCTTTGATTTAGATTAAAATTTAGTTAACACTACCCCAAATATCTTTTATATCTACCCATCCAATATAATTACCAGTTTTTACTTTGCACCAGTTAAGTCTACACTTTTTTATCAATAATAATCTTCCTTTTTCCAATTTAACTAATGGTTTAGAATATTTAGTTGGATTTTTAAAAATAATTTTATTAGTAAGAATTATTAAAGATTTAGATTTTTTTAACTGAGATCTATGTATCCAGCCACTATTTTTTTTATGATCAATTATTTTTCTAAAATTTTCTTTTTTATCAATTATCTTAAGAGGCAAAAAAATTTTTTTATAAATAAATTTAATGGGATGATCAACACTTGGCCCGTATCTAACGTTTACTTTGTTGTATTTTAACATAAGAAAATAACTTTCTTCATTAGAAAAAGATGAAGTTTGGGCTAAAAAAGCTAATAATAATATTAAAGCTGTTTTGCGCATATACAACTTTTTTTTTTACTGAATTTTGCTTTTCTAAAATTAAAATCTTTTAAGTTAAACACTAAAATTGAACCATCAAGTTTTTTTCCAATATTCAATATTTTTTTTAAAACTTCGTTAGATTGAATATTTCCAATAATTCCTGCCACAGGACCTAATATCCCCTCTGCTTCACAGTTTAATATTTCATCACTAGGTTCAGATTGATAAAAACATTTCAAGCATGGTTCTTTTTTATTTTTAAAATCAAAAGTAAAAACATGACCATCAAATTTACTAATTGCACCAACAACTAATATTTTTTTATATTTTAAAGAAAATTTATTAATTAAAAATTTTGTTTTAAAATTATCGGACCCATCAACAATAATATCAAATTTTCTTATTATTTTATCAAAATTTTCATTGGTAATTTTTTTTTTAAATATTTTAATTTTGGTAAAAGGATTGATTAATTTGATTTTTTTTTTAATTGTATCAACCTTGAACTTTCCTATATCTTTTGAATCATACAAAGATTGTCTATGAATATTAGATAAATTTACTTTATCAAAATCAACAATACCCAAGGTACCTATACCTGCTCTACTTAAATAATCTGCTACTGGACAACCTAATCCACCTAGTCCAACTATTAGAACTTTAGATCTAGAGATAGCTTTTTGTCCAATTATCCCTACGTCTTTTAGAATGATTTGCCTAGAATATCTTTCAATTATTTTTTTACTGAAGCTATTTTTCATTTACCTGTTGACCCAAATCCTCCTGAACCTCTAATAGTATCAGGGAGTTCATCAACTTCCTCAAAATCAATTTTTAAAACTGGCACAAGAACCATTTGACCCACTCTATCATTATTATTTACTACAAATTCTTTATTACTATGATTAAATAGTATAATTTTTAACTCGCCTCTATAATCACTATCAATAGTTCCTGGAGAGTTTAGGACTCCAATATTGGATTTTGCAGCTAGTCCTGAACGAGGTCTAATTTGGACTTCGACATCATTAGGTATTGCAATCGATAATCCTGTCGGAATTAGAGCTGAATTATTTGGAGCGATTTTAATTGGATGATCAACAAAAGCCATAAGGTCCATTCCAGATGAACCTTTAGTTTTATATAATGGTAATTGAACCTTTGGATTAAGTTTTTTTATTAAAACTTTAACCATTTAACTAATTGATTTCAGAAATTACTCTTTCCACTATTTTTTCTGCTAGAAGAGTTTTTTTCATTTTGGATATTTTTTCATACTTTTTATTTTTATAGAAAATTGTAACTTCGTTAAAATCTGAACCAAAACCAATTGATGGATTAGAAACATCATTTGCAATTATCCAATCACAATTTTTTTTCGAGAGTTTTTTTAAAGAATTTTCGATTAAATTATTTGTTTCAGCGGCAAAACCAATTACAATTTTTGGTCTAAGAGAGTTATGTTTAGCAACATGCTCTAAAATATCTATATTTTTTTCAAAATTTAAATTGAAACCTTCTTCTTTTTTTATTTTTTCTTTTTTAGTATTTTTAATTTTCCAATCTGAAACGGCTGCTGAAAAAATGGCTATATCTGAAGGTAGATTTTCCAGAGTTGCATCAAACATCTCTTTTGCAGAATTAACTTTTATCAAATTAATATCTGGGATAGTTTCCAAATTTGTGGGACCCGCAATTAATGTTGTTTCAAATCCATTATTTTTAAATGCTTTGGCTATCTCAAAACCTTGTTTTCCACTGGACTTATTTGAGATATATCTCACAGGATCTATGTATTCGTGAGTTGGTCCAGCTGTAATTAATGCTTTGTATTTTTTATTTTTTTTTATATTTTTTAGGTGATTACTTAAATATTTTATTATATTTTCTGGTTCAGTCATTTTGCCTTCCCCATACTCCCCACAAGCCATATCTCCAATTTCAGGTCCTATAATTTGGTAACCAAAATTCTTTAATTTATTTAAATTCTCTTTGTTAGCAGGATGTTCCCACATTCTTACATTCATGGCTGGAGCCAAAAAAATATTTTTATTTGAAGCTAAAACAACTGTTGAGGCTAAGTCATCTGAAGTACCATAGCTTAATTTTGAAATAGTATTCGCCGTTGCTGGCGCTATTAAAATTAGATCGGACCATCTAGAAAGTGAAATGTGATCCATCTCTGATTCATTTTCATAATCAAATAAATCTGAATAAACTTTTTCTTGTGATAAAGATGTAATTGAAAGTGGAGTTACAAAATTATTTGCATTCTTTGTAAGAATTGTTTTAACAAAAGCACCTTTTTTTTTAAAAAGTCTTATTAATTCTAAACTTTTGTATGCAGCTATTCCACCACAAATTATTAATAGAATTTTTTTATTTTCAAAGTTGTTCATAGTTTGAATTAAAATACTATGAAACCTAAAAATACAAGCAATAATAATCCAATAATACTCTGATTTTTAAAAGATTTCATTTCTAGTTCTTTTTCTTTAAAAGCCGAGTATGAATTTGAATTTTGTGGTATTTGTCCACTAGCCATGAATGACAATGCTTGATTAGCTTTATCCATAATTTTTGGTAAATCTGGAAGTCTTTTTAATACTTCAGCAGATTCTTTTAATGTATCAGTGATATTTGTAATTGGATCTTTAGTTTCTTTTAACCATTTTTCAAGCACTGGTTTTGAGGTTTTCCAAATATTTGTTTCAGGATTTAATGATCTTGCAACACCCTCTACTACGACCATAGTTTTTTGGAGAAGAAGTAATTGAGGTTGTGTTTGCATATTAAATTTAGCAGTAACATCAAATAATTGTTTAAGAAGTTTTCCACCTGAAATATCTTTTACAGATTGGCCGAATATTGGTTCACCAATAGATCTTAAAGCTTGTGCTAATTCATCAATTTGAATATTTTGTGGAACTAAGCCCGCTACAATATGAACTTCTGCAACTTTTTTATAATCTCTTTGAATAAAACCGTAGAGTATTTCAGCTAAATATCTTCTATCTAATTTATTTATTCTTCCCATTATTCCAAAATCGATCGGTATTATCCTGCCATTATTATCTACAAATAAATTTCCTTGATGCATATCAGCATGAAAAAAACCATCGCGAACAGCATGTCTTAAAAAATGCTGAATAATATCTGAAGCAATAGTTTTTGTATCAATTTTCTTATTTTCTAGTAATTTTTTATCTCTTATTGATGTTCCTTCAACCCAATCTAAAGTTAAAACTTCTTCGCTAGTAAAATTCCAATATATTTTTGGAACATGAAATCCAAGGTCATTTTTAGTATTTTCATAATATTCATTAGCAGCTGCAGCTTCAAATCTTAAATCCATTTCATGATTTGTAATCTCTTTTAATAGGAATGTTACTTCTACAAGTTTTAGCCTTTTTGCTTTTTTAATCGTACTTTCTATAAAATATGCAAGAAGCATTAAAGCATCTATTTCCTCATTAAAAATTTTTTTAATATTAGGTCTTAAAATTTTAATTGCTACGTCTTTTATTGTTCCATTATCATCAATTTGTGCTTTATGTACTTGAGCAACTGATGCAGCTGCAACAGGTTCACTCAAATTAATTATAGAACTAAATAAATCGTTACCTAAATTTTTTTTTATTATTTGCTTAGCATCAGAGGTTGAAAAAGCAGGTAATTTATCTTGTAATTTGGCAAACTGTTCAGCTAATTCTTCACCAATAATGTCAGGTCTTGTAGCTAGAAATTGACCTAACTTAATAAAAGTAGTTCCCATATTTTCTATTGATTTGCATAATTTCTCTTCACTACTAGAAATTTGCTGATGTTCATTTTTTTTAGAAAAGGAAATTGAGAATAAGTTAAAAAAAATTTTGATTATTATAGGAGGTTGATGAATTTTAGAAATAATTTTTAAAGCATCTGACTGCGCTAATTTTCTGGCTATTTTAAATAAGATTAGTATTTTTTTAAACATTAAATTTTCCACCCGGAATGTATTGAAACAATACCTCCACTTAAATTTCTATAACTACACTTATCAAATCCTTGTTCTTTCATAATTTCTATTAATTGGTTTTGATTAACAAATTCGTCAATACTTTTTAATAAATAATCATAAGGTTTACTGTCACCAACAATTAATTTTCCAAAAAAAGGAATAATTTTAGAATATTTTTTGTACAAAAAATCTAAATTTGAATTGTCAATTTTAGAAAATTCTAAGCAAAAAAATCTACCTCCTTTTTTTAAAACTCTATATGCTTCAGAGATGCTTTTATTTAAATTTTTAGTATTTCGTAAGCCAAAACTAATAGTGTAGTAATCAAACGAGTTGTCTTTTAGTGGTAATTTTTCAGCAGATCCCAATTTCCATTTTATATTTTTATAATTAATAAGTTTTTTTTTCCCTTTTGTTATCATTTTTTTATTTGGGTCAACACATAATATATTTGAGGAATTGTTTATTGAATTTGAAAATAATTTGGCAACATCTCCTGTACCACTCGCAACATCAATTAATTTTTTTTTATAAGATGGATTCATCATGTAAATTAATTCCTTCTTCCAAATTCTATGAATACCAAATGACATTAAGTCATTCATTAAATCGTATTTATCAAAAACAGAGTTAAATACACTTTCTACCAGCCCTTTGTTTTGTTGTAGATTTTGATGCATGATATAATTTGTTATTTATTTAATAATATAGTCTCATATGCCAGAATTGCCAGAAGTAGAAATAGTAAAACAATCACTTAAAAAAAGTATAATTTTTCAAAAAATTAATGATGTATTAATAAATAATAGAAATTTAAGGTTTAAAATTCAGAATAATTTTAAAAATTTACTTAAAAATAAAAAAATAGTTAAAGTTTCTAGAAGGTCTAAATATTTAATTGTTCATCTAGAAAAAGAACAATTTTTAATAATTCACTTTGGAATGTCCGGAACTTTACATTTGTTAAATAATAATAACAGTAATAAATATACTAACTTAAGTTTTTATCATTCTAAAACAATTCCTAAAAAACATAATCATATTGTAATTAAGTTTTCTAAATTTAAGATAATTTATAATGACCCAAGAAGATTTGGATTTATGAAAATTTTATTTTCAAAAAAAGAATTAAATGATTTTTTTATAAGTTATGGTCCCGAACCTTTAAGCTTAGATTTTAATTTCAATTATTTCAAAAAAAAATTAAAAAATAAAAAAAAAAATATAAAAAGTTTACTTTTAGATCAAAGTTTTGTTTCAGGTATTGGAAATATCTATGCAAATGAAATTTTATTTTATTCAAAAATAAATCCTATTAAAAAGGGAAAAAATTTAAATAATTATGAAATACTTAATTTTATAAAATTTTCTAAACATGTTTTAAAAAAATCCATTAAAAAAGGAGGGTCAACAATTAAAAATTTTAAAAATGCAAAAGGATATTCAGGAAGCTTTCAAAACGAATTTAAAGTTTACGAGAGGGAAAATGAAAAATGTTTAAAAAAAAATTGTAAAGGAATAATAAAAAAAATTGTAATTTCTAATAGATCAACTTTCTTATGTAAATATTGTCAAAAATAGTTAATTATTCTATTGACCCTTAAGAATTAGCAAGCTATACAATCGCGCTAATGGCAAATACAAAATCCGCTATCAAAACAATAAGAAGAATTTCAAGGCAAACTGTAGTTAATAAATCAAGAAAAAGCAGATTCAAAAATGCGATTAAGAAAATGAATTTAATTATAGAGTCTAAAAAAAAAAAGGAAGCTTTAGCCTTTTTACCTAAATTAAATTCTGAATTAATGAAAATTGCTAAAACTGGCATTATAAAAAGACAAAACGCGTCAAGAAATATTTCAAGAATTACAAAAAAAATTAACTCGCTATAATTTAAACTACTAAGAGTTGTTTATATTTATTACAAAAACTACAACCAAAAGTATTTATACTAAATATAATTTTTTTTTTAAATTAAGCACTACATATAGATTAAATTATTTTTTTTTTTTTTATAATTAAAATTTTTCACCCTTAGATTTTATTTAAATTGAACTAAATACATTGTTAGGTTGCGTAATTAAATTATTCGCCTTCAGATTTTATTTTTTTTTTTATTTTAAAAAATTTTTATTGCTTTAATTTCATTATGGTCTTAATTAAATTTCTTTCATATCATGAATAATAAAAATATTTTAAACCATAAAAAAGAAATACAATCTGAAAATATTAACTGGGATGTTATTCAGCTTGAGATGAAAAATAAACTTGGACATGATATTTACGAAAGTTGGTTGCGAAAGTTAAGTTTTGTCGAAGAATTTAACGATTATGTTTTATTGTCAGTATCTACAAGATTTATTAGAGATTGGATAACTTCTAGATATTTAGATCAAATATTACAGATAATAAAAAATCATAAAAAAAGAATAAATAGAATTGAGCTAAAGATTTTTGAAAAAAATGATGAAAATTTAACGCAGAGTTTTGAAGAACAAAAAACTACTAAATATAAAAATGAAAATGTTTCTTTTATTAAGGATAGTTATTTGCAATATAATAGAATTGACCCTAATAAAAAATTTGAAAATTTTATAATTGGACCCAGTAATAAGCTAGCTCTTGAGGCATCAAAAAAAGTTGTTGAAAATATTTCACATTACAATCCATTGTATATTTATGGTGGAGTTGGTATGGGAAAAACCCATTTACTAAATGCGATTGGGCTAAGTTTAAAAGATAAAAATAAAGTAATGTTTATTTCAGCTGAAAGATTTATGTACCAATTTGTGAAAGCAATTAAATCTAATGAAATGGTTAAGTTTAAAGACTATTTTAGAAATACAGATGTTTTGTTGATTGATGATATACAATTTATGAATGGCAAAGAAGCCATGCAGGAAGAATTCTTTCATACCTTCAACGCTTTGTTGGATAAAGGTTCACAGGTAATAGTTTCTGCTGACAGAGCACCAAATAAATTATCTAGAATACAGGAAAGAATTAAATCAAGGTTTGCAGGTGGTTTAGTTATTGATATTCAGAAACCAGATTACGAACTTAGATACAAAATAGTTAATACCAAAATTGAAGAATTAAATATTTTTTATTCCAATGAAATAAATGTATCTGACGAAATTAAAAAATTTGTTAGTCAAGAAATTAAAAGCAGTATTAGGGAATTAATCGGATCAGTTAATAGAATTGCATCATTTTCTAGAATTTATAACAAAACACCAAGTTTATCTGAGATTAAAATTATTTTAAAAGACCTGTTAAATTTTTCTGAAAATAAAGTTTCAATCGACTTAATTCAATCAATAGTTTGTAAATATTTTAAAATAAGCAAAAATGAAATGTTATCTTCGCGAAGATCAAGGTATTTAGTTAGACCAAGACAAACAGCAATTTATTTAACAAAAATTCTTACATCAAAATCATTACCAGAAATTGGTCGTGAATTTTCAAATAGAGATCATACTACAATAATACATTCTGTAAGAACTATAGAGAAATTAAAAAAATTAAATCCCGAATTGAGTTCTAATATTGATAATTTGAAAAATAAAATTTTGTATAGCAAAGAAAATGAAATTTAATGTTAACCAACAGGACCTTCAAAAAGCTTTAAATTATTGTCAGGGTGTAATTGAAAAAAGAAGTACTCTGCCAATTTTGTCAAATGTACTTTTGGATGCCAACAATTCAAAACTCACAATAACTGCAACAGATTTAGATTTAATTTTTATTCATGAAATAAATGATGTTGAAATTTTAGAAGATGGAAAAACTACAACAACCTCGTCTATTATGTATGATATTATTAGAAAATTTTCATCTGGAAAAAAAATTAACTTGTCTTTAAGCAATGAAAGTAAATTGCAGCTAGAATCTGAGAAATCTATATTTCATTTAAATTGTATAAATGTTTCAGAATTTCCATTAACTGATGAAAATTTTAACCAAAATGAATTTTCAATAAAATCTAAACAGTTACTTAAATTATTAAATAAATGCAAATTTTCAGTATCAAATGATGATACTAGACACTATTTAAGTGGTATTTATTTTCACCAAAACCAAATCGAAGATAAAATATTTTTAACTGCAGTTGCTACAGATAGCCATAGAATGTCAATATCTAAATTAAGAATGAAAGAAAAAATTAATTTTGATTCTATTATTTTGCCAAAAAAAACTATTTTTCAACTGTGTTCTTTATTGGAGGATTATGACGGAGATGTAAAAGTTTCCAATGTAAAATCTAAAATTAAATTTGAGTTAAACAACAGTATTTTAATTTCAAAATTAATAGATGGTAAATTTCCAAATTATGTACAAGTAATCCCAAAAAATAATAAAAAAAAATTAGAAGCAGATTTAAAACTTTTTCAGGACTCAGTTGACAGAGTAGCTTCTGTTTCTTTTGATAAAAAAGATGGTGTTAAATTTAATTTAACTAAAGATACATTAAATTTGTCTGTTAATAATGCCAATAGTGGAGATGGTAATGAGAGTTTAAATGTTAAATTTGATCATGATTTAGATATAAGTTTTAATTCTAAATATTTAATTGATGTTGCATCTCAATTAAATGGAGATAAAATAGAAATATTTTTTAGTGACACAGGTTCTCCAGCGCTAATTAAAGACCCATCTGATTTTGATAGTATTTTTGTAATAATGCCAATGAAGGGTTAGTTTAATTTATTTAATTCAGAATATATATTTTGTTCTAAAATTTTTAAAAATTCTTCTTTTTTCATTCCTTTTTCAATAGGTTTTAAAATTGAAATTATCAAATTCAAATTAGATTTTTTAATACCCTTTTTAGGCCATATTTTTCCAGAATTAATTGCTACAGGCTGACATTTTATTTTTAACTCATCATAAATTCTTGCTGCTCCCTTTTTAAAAGGTGATCTATCATCTGGACTTAATCTTGTCCCTTGAGGAAAAATTATTAAAGGTCTATCAGATTGATCGATCATATAATTTTTTATTTCATCAAAGAAACCCAAATTGTCTTTTGTAGTTTTATTTCGATTAATTGATATTGACCCAATTTTTTTTAAATACCATCCAAATATTGGTATTTTCAATAACTCTTTTTTTAAAATAAATCTTGGTGAGTTAAATATTGTTTGCAAATAAAACGTTTCAAACATTGATTGATGCGAGCTAGCTATAAAAAATTTTTCGTTTGCAATTATATTTTCTTTCCCTTTAATAATTATTTTTGTGGATAGAAAAATTCTAAGGCATATTGCTGACCATTGACCCATAATTTTTCCACCGAATAAAACAATTTTTTGATGTAAAAAAAGAGATGGTAAAAAAATAATAGATATTAAAATAATCCCAAGGAAGAAAAAAATTGAAAATAAAATATTTCTTATCATTTAGATCAAAAGTTAAATTAAATCTTCAATTTTTTGTCTTTTTTTAATAATGTTAACTTTGGAGCCTTTAATTAAAATTTCAATTGGTTTTGGTCTTATATTGTAATTTGAAGATAGTGACATCCCATAAGCACCAACATCACAAATTATTATTAAATCTTTTTCATTTAATTTTTGAAATTTTTTTATGGTTAAAAATTTATCTGTACTTTCACATATAGGGCCAACAAATTCGTAAATTTGTTTTGAAATTATATTTTTTTTTGTTACAGGAATTATTTTATGTTTAGAACCGTATAAAGATGGTCTCATAAAATCATTCATTCCTGCGTCTAATATTATGAAATTTTTATTTCTTGTTTTCTTAATATAAATTATCTTAGAAATCAGTACAGAGGTATCGCCTATAATTGATCTCCCAGGTTCAAAAATAATTTTTACTTTATGGTTTTTTAAAAATTTTTTAACTGCACTGTTATACTTTTTATAATTTAACTTTTTTATATTGTTTTCATAAGGTATTCCCATACCTCCACCTAGGTCAATAAATTCAAATTTATGAGATGATTTTTTTATTACTATGTCAATAATTTTTAACATTTTTTCATAAGGTTTATGGTTAAGAATTTGGCTACCTATATGAACACTTAAACACTTAAGTTTTATAAATTTGGATTTTTTTACATGATTTAATATTTCAAAAAAAAATTTCTCTGTTACGCCAAATTTATTTTCTTTTTTTCCTGTTGATATTTGTTTTAAGGTCTTAGCATCTATATCTGGATTTAACCTAAGCCCGATATTTACTATTTTTTTTTTAGATTTAGCGATTTTTTCGATTTCAATTACTTCACTTTTTGACTCAGCGTTAATTAATAATATCCTTTTTTCTATTGCGTATTTTATTTCATTTGAAGTTTTGCCAACTCCAGAAAAAACAATTTTGTTGGGTTTTACACCCGCTTTAAGAGCGGTTTTTAACTCTCCAATTGAAACAACGTCTGCTCCACATCCAAGTTTTGTTATTTCATTTAGTATATTAACATTAGCATTTGATTTTACTGAAAAACATAATATCGGATTAAAAGATTTAAAAGTTTTTTTTAAATCTAAAATATTTTTTTTAATTTTTTTGTATGAGTAGCAATAAATAGGTGTACCATATTTCTTTGCTAGGCTTGAAGCACTTATATTTTCTATTGCAAAATTTTTACCAGTATAATTCATTAATTGTAAACTATCATAATATTATTTTTAGCTTTGTATTCTGGGTCAGCCTTTTTTCCACAGGAAATTACAAAAAATATCAACAAAAATAACAATGTAACTTTTCTCATTTATATTCCTTTTTATATTTAGTTATCATTTTTTTTACATTATCAAAAGATGTTCCACCAAATGATTTTTTAGAATTTATTGAGTATTTTAAGTCAAAAATCTTTAAAACATCTTTTGAAATTTTTTTTTCAATTCTATTTATTTCATCAATGCTTAATTCATTTAATTTTTTTTTACTTTTCTCAGCATAATTAACTATAGAAGCAGTTATTTGATATGCTTTTCTAAAGGACATGTTATTATTTTTTACAAGATAATCGGCAAGATCAGTAGCTGTAATGTATCCTAAGTCTGCTAGTTCTAGCATTCTTTGTTTGTTAGGACTAAAATTTTTTAAAACTTCATTTAATATTAGAATACAATTATTTAGATTTTCATTTGATTTAAAAACTATTTCTTTATCGTCTTGAAGATCTTTAAAATATGATAAAGGAAGTCCTTTTAATATTGTTAGCATCGAAAACAAATTTCCAAAAGATATACCAGATTTGCCTCTTAAATATTCTAGTAAGTCAGGATTCTTTTTTTGAGGCATTATTGAAGATCCAGTAACTACTTTATTTGAAAGATTAATTAAATTAAATCCATCTGAATTCCAAATTATAAA